>Ga0209630_10000295_pt1 | contig 57808 bp, 59 predicted proteins | sample COG_01_FD_184745 | JGI IMG/M metagenome (GOLD analysis project Ga0209630, IMG submission 184745) | Pelagic Microbial community sample from North Sea - COGITO 998_met_01 (SPAdes) (version 2) | ecosystem: Environmental > Aquatic > Marine > Neritic zone/Coastal water | place: Helgoland, sampling...
CCCCCCCGCCCCCGCCGTTTACGTTACGCCGGGCTGCCGACCAGCAGGTCGTAACGATCGGCGTTCATCACCTTCACCCATGCCTTGACGAAGTGCCGGACGAACATCTCCTGCGCATCGGAGCAGGCATAGACCTCGGCGATCGCCCGCAGCTGCGAGTTGGAGCCGAACACCAGATCGGTGCGCGACGCCGTCCAGCGCTGTTCGTGCGTGTGACGATCGGTGCCGACGAACTCCTCGTCGCTTTCGTCGCTGACCTGCTTCCACGCAGTGCCCATGTCGAGCAGGTTGACGAAGAAGTCGTTGGTCAGCTGGCCCGGACGGTTCGTGAAGACGCCGTGCTGCTTCGCCTTGGCATGGTTCACCCCGAGGACGCGCAGGCCGCCGACCAGCACGGCCATGTCCGGCGCGCTGAGCCCGAGCAGCTGCGAGCGATCGACCAGCAATTCCTCGGTCGGCACGTTGAACTTGACCTGCAGGTAGTTGCGGAAGCCGTCGGCGCGCGGTTCGAGCACGTCGAAGCTTTCGGTCTCGGTCTGCGCCTCGCTGGCATCGGTGCGGCCGGGGGTGAATGGCACCTCCACCGCATGGCCTGCCGCCTTCGCCGCCGCCTCGATGCCGACCGAGCCGCCGAGCACGATCAGGTCGGCGATCGAGACCTTCCGTGCACTGTTGCCGTCGAAATCGGCCTTGATCCCCTCATAGACCGCCAGCACGCGGGCAAGCTGTTCGGGCTGGTTGACCTCCCAGTCCTTCTGCGGGGCGAAGCGGATGCGCGCGCCATTGGCGCCGCCGCGATGGTCCGACCCGCGCCACGTCGAGGCCGAGGCCCAGGCGGTGGTGACCAGCTCCTCGATCGACAGGCCGGAATCGGCGATCGCCGTCTTCAGATCGGCGATGTCGCCCGCCTCGATCTGCGGATAGTCGGCGACCGGGATCGGGTCCTGCCAGATCAGCTCTTCCTGCGGCACTTCCGGGCCGATCAGGCGGATCTTCGGACCCATGTCGCGATGCGTCAGCTTGTACCAGGCACGCGCCCAGGCATCGGCAAAATAGGCGGGATCGGCGCGGAATTTCTGGCAGATCGCATTGTACGCCGGGTCGACCTTCAGCGCCATGTCGGCGGTCGTCATCATCGTCGGGACGCGCTTGCCCGCGGTGTGGGCGGCCGGCGCGAGCGTGTCGTCCGGGCTGCCCACCGGCTGCCATTGATGCGCACCCGCGGGACTCTTCACCAGCTCATATTCATGGTCGAAGAGCATGTCGAAATAGCTCATGTCCCATGTCGTCGGCGTCGGCGTCCACGCACCCTCGATGCCGCTGGTGATCGTGTGATCGCCCATGCCGCTCTCGTGCGTGGAGGTCCAGCCGAGGCCCTGGCTGGCGATGTCCGCGCCCTCCGGCTCGACGCCGACCAGCTTGGCGTCGCCCGCGCCATGCGCCTTGCCGAACGTATGGCCGCCGGCGGTCAGCGCGACGGTTTCCTCGTCGTTCATGCCCATCCGCGCGAAGGTTTCCTTCATGTCGCGCGCCGACCCCTGCGGATGCGGGCAGCCGCCCGGACCCTCGGGGTTCACGTAGATGAGGCCGTGCTGGATCGCGGCGAGCGGGCTTTCGAGCGCGAGCCCGGCCTCCTCGTCGATGCGGGTCTGGCCGAGCCATTCCTCCTCGGTGCCCCAATAGACGTCCTTCTCGGGCTCGAACACGTCCTCGCGGCCGCCGGAGAAGCCGAACGTCGGGCCGCCCATCGATTCGATCGCGACATTGCCGGTAAGGATGAACAGGTCCGCCCAGCTCAGCTTGCGGCCGTATTTCTGCTTGATCGGCCACAGCAGGCGCCGCGCCTTGTCGAGGTTGCCGTTGTCCGGCCAGCTGTTGAGCGGCGCGAAGCGCTGCTGGCCCGCCGAAGAGCCGCCGCGACCGTCACCGGTGCGATAGGTGCCGGCGCTATGCCACGCCATGCGGATGAAGAAGGGGCCGTAATGTCCGTAATCGGCCGGCCACCACGGCTGGCTGTCTGTCATCAGCGCGGTGATGTCGGCCTTCAGCTGATCGTAGTCGAGGCTGAGGAACTCCGAACGATAGTCGAAGTCGTCGCCCATCGGATTGCCGCTGACGCCCTTCTGGTGAAGGATGTCGATCGATAAGGATTCGGGCCACCAGTCCTTGGCGGTACGACCGAGCAGCCGGCGCTTTGCCGCGGGCTGCTTGCCGGGGTCGTTGATCGGGCTGCCTTGGGTAATCGCGTCCATGTCGCTCTCCTCGCATTGCCGCAGGGCCGGCGTTACCGGCGCGGTGTTGCAGGAAAACTACTCCAGCCGCAGTGATCGAGGAAACGCGAAATCGCGAACGTGGTGATCGGATACGACGATCAGCGCCGTTCTTGCGATCGTTTGCCGACCACCTCGCTGCGCAGGGCCGCCGCGTTGCTCTCCAGAAACGAACGCTCGGAATCGCTCAGGCCGTTTTGCGCATACATGCCCGCGCGGAGGCCGATGCCGTCGGCCTTCCTGCGCAGGTCCCTGGCCTCGCGTCTGGAGAGCTGGCCGGCCTTGCGACCGTCTCGCACGTCGTCCCGGATCCTGCCGACCTGACGTTCGACGGACGGTCCGGCGGGCGCGCTGCTGATCGTGGTCCACGCCTGCGCCAGGACAGGGGCGGGAAGGGCGATCAGCAGCAACGCGACCGATCCTGCCATCCCATTCCCGGCGGGAGAGCGGCGAAAGGGCGACGCGGGCGACGGGGTAAGGGCGGGGCGGAACGTCGGCATCGGGCATCTCCCTTTTTGCGAGGATCATGCGGCACGTCGATGAACCGACGCTGACCTCAGGCGTCCTCGACCTCGCGCGCGACCGGCGGATGCAGGCGCAAACGATGGATGCGCCGCTCGTCCGAATCGAGCACCTCGAGCTTCCAGCCGCTGGGATGGTCGACGCATTCGCCGCGCGCCGGCACATGCCCCGCGAGCACCGCGGCGAGGCCGCCGAGCGTGTCGACGTCATGCTCCGTCTCGCCCAGCTGCGGATCGATCAGTTCGGCGGCATCCTCCAGCTCGGCGCGGGCGTCCGCCTCCCATGCGCCGCCGTCGATCGGTACGAGCAGCGCCTCGGGCGCCTCGTCATGCTCGTCCTCGATCTCGCCGACGATCTCCTCGATCAGGTCCTCGATCGTGACGAGGCCTTCGGTGCCGGAATATTCGTCGAGCACCACCGCGAGGTGGACGTGGCTTGCGCGCATGTCGGCGAGCAGGTCGAGCGCGCCGCGGCTCATCGGCACGTACAGCGGATCGCGGATCAGCCCCGACAAATCGGCGGGATGCTCCGCCCCCGTCGCCAGAATGTTGAACACGTCCTTGATGTGGACCATGCCGATGATCGTATCGAGCGCACCGCGATAGACGGGCAGGCGGCTGTGGCCGGCCTCCGCGAAGATCTGGACGAGATGAGCGAAGGTGGTGCCTTCCTCGATCGCGATGATGTCGGCGCGCGGTACGCCGACGTCGCCCGCGTCGCGCTCGCCGAAGTGCAGCAGGTTGCGCACCATCTGCCGTTCGAGCGGGGTCAGGTCGCCCTTGGCATCGGGCGCGGGATCGTCCTCATGCCGGTCGATCGCTTCCTCCAGCTGGTCGCGGAGGGATTCTTCCGGCGCGCCGCCGAAGATCAGATGCTTCAGCCCGCGCCAGATATTGGATTCGCTGGAGTCGCCGTTGCCGGCGCTACTTCGGTCGTCTGCCATGGCGGCCGTGTCAGTCCTCTCGTACAGAATAGGGGTCCGCGATGCCGAGGCTGGCGAGCGCCTGACGCTCGATCTCCTCCATGCCTTCGGCTTCCTCGTCCCCCATGTGGTCGTAGCCTAGCAGATGCAGCGTGCCATGCACCAGCAGGTGCGTGGCATGTTCGGCGACGCTGACGCCCTTTTCCATCGCCTCGCGCGTGCAGACGCCGTGCGCCATCACGATGTCGCCGAGCAGCAGCTCGCCGTCGTCGCTGTTCTGGCTGACCGTGTCGAGCAGGTCGGCCTGCACCATCGGGAAGGAGAGGACGTTGGTCGGCTTGTCCTTCTGCCGGTATTGCGCGTTGAGCGCATGCACCTCGTCGTCGGAGGTCAGGCGGACGCTGATCTCCACGGTTGCGGCGGTGGTGAGCAATTCGCCGTGCGGAGTCCGCTCGATCGCCGCGCGCGCCGCGCGTACCGCGAGTGCGTCCCAGTCGGTATCCGCCGGCCACGGCTCTTCGCGGGTGAGTTCGATGTGGATCATGCGAGCGTAACGTCCTCAAGGTCGGTGTGAATGAAGTCGCGACCCTTGAACAGGATCACGGCTTCGTGCCGCTTCGTCGAGGCATAAGCGAAGCAGTCGCCCATGTTCAGGGCGGCCTCGTGCACCCCCTTGCCGTAACGCTGATGCGCATCCAGCGCGATATCGCCATCCCCGGCATCGATCGCGACCAACCGGATCGCCGCGTCGTGCAGGAAGTCTGCGACCAATGTGCGTGCCTCATCCAACGCGATACCGCGAACGCGTGCCACGGCTCGAACACTCTCCCAAACCGCTATGGGCGAGGTGAGTTTATGCTCCTCCCAGCTGATGCGGTCCGCGAAATGGGTCGCCTCCGGTTCCTTGGCGATCATCGCGACCATCGCCGATGCGTCGATGAAGATCGTCACAGTTCGTCGTTGAGCGAATCGTAGAACCTCTTGTCTGCCTCCAGACCGGACGGCAACGGCAGGGGATGTTCGCGCCAGAACCGTTCCAGCCATTCCGGCGCCGGCGCTGATCGCGCATGGCGCCTGGCGTAATCGGCGATCGCCAGTTCGACGATCGTCTGCATCGGAGTTCCCCGTGCATCCGCGAGCCGTGCGATCGCGAGGACAAGGTCCGTGTCCTCGATGAGGAACGGGGCGGACAAGGCCTGTTGCTCGGCACGGCTCAAGGGCGTGGGTGGTGCGTTCATGTCAACCGTTCGGCCCTTCATACGCCTCGACGATACGCCCGACAATCGGGTGGCGCACGACGTCGGCGGCAGTAAAGCGGGTCATCGAGATGCCCTCGACGCCCTCCAGCCGCACCGTCGCATCGGCGAGGCCCGATGCGCCGACACCGCCGGGCAGATCGGTCTGGTTGGGATCGCCGCAGATCACCATTCGGCTGTTCTGGCCGAAGCGGGTGAGGAACATCTTCATCTGCGCCGGCGTCGTATTCTGCGCCTCGTCGAGGATCACGAAGGCATCCGCCAGCGTACGGCCGCGCATGAAGGCGATCGGGGCGATCTCGATCTCGCCCGACGTGATGCGACGTTCGACCTGTTCGGCGGGCAGGCAATCGTGCAGCGCGTCGTAGAGCGGACGCAGATAGGGATCGACCTTGTCCTTCATGTCGCCGGGCAGGAAGCCCAGCTTCTCGCCGGCCTCGACCGCCGGGCGCGACAGGATCAGCCGCTGGACGCTGCCGGTGATGAGCTGCGACACCGCCTGCGCGACCGCGATATAGGTCTTGCCCGTCCCCGCCGGCCCCAGCGCGAAGATCATGTCGTTGGTGGCGAGCTCGCGCATGTAATGCGCCTGTGCCGGCGTCCGCGGCACGATCGTCTTCTTGCGGGTGCGGATCATCACCGACGGGATGCCGCCGCGCTCCGCGCTGACGATGCCGGCCAGCGTCGGTTCGGACGCCATCGCGATCGCGGCGTCGACCAGCCCGGTGTCGACCTCCTCCCCGCGCTGCATCCGGTGATAGAGGTCCTGCAACACGTCGCGGGCGAGAGCGACGTTCTCGGCAGTCCCTTCCAGCCCGACGCGATTGCCGCGTGCGGTGATATACACGCCCAGCCGGTTTTCGAGCGCCACCAGATTCTGGTCATACTGGCCGAAGAGCGTGGCGAGCAATTGCGGCTTGTCGAACAACACCTCTGCCCGGCTGCGTTCACCGGAGCGGGCGGGGACGGGCTTGCGACTCATGCGGTCCTTTCATGCCGTGATGGCATGCAGCGAATGTGGGATGCGGACCGGCGAAAGGGAAGCTGGAAAACCGGACTTTCATGCAAAGGCGGGGAGGGGGCAGGCGACGGGAGATGACGCGGAAACGCAAGGACGCGAAGGCGTCGGCTCCGGCGCGAAGCGCCTTCGTCTCGACGACCGACAGGAGTGCTCAAGACCGCCGTGCGCGCGCTCTTCTCCGCGTCTCCGCGTCTCCGCGTGAATCATACCTCCCGCAAATGGCGCGATCAGGCCGCGACGGGCACCCGTCCGGCGCCCGCCATCGATACCGGGCCCGCCGACAGCAGGTCGACCGATACCATGTCGCCAATCGCGGCATCGGTCATCAGATGCACCGATTGCAGCCACGGCGACTTGCCCAGCATCTGTCCGGGCAGCTTGCCGCGCCGCTCGATCAGCACGTCGCAGGTCCGCCCGACACTCGCTTGGTTGAACGCCTGCTGGTCGCGGCCGAGCGCGGCCTGCAGGCGCTGGAGCCGTTCGTCCATCACGGCGGCCGGCACTGCGCCGGCCATGTCGGCGGCGGGCGTGCCGGGGCGGGGGCTGTATTTGAACGAATAGGCCTGCGCATAGCCGACCGCGTCGACGAGGCCGAGCGTCTCGGCGAACTCCGCCTCGGTTTCGCCGGGGAAGCCGACGATGAAGTCGCCCGACAGCGCGATATCCGGCCGCACCGCGCGGACGCGGTCGAGCAACCGCAGATAGCTGTCGCGGTCGTGGCTGCGGTTCATCGCCCGCAGCACGCGGTCGCTGCCCGCCTGCACCGGCAGGTGGAGGAAGGGCATCAGGCTCTCGACGTCGCCGTGCGCATCGATCAGCCCCTGCGCCATGTCGTTGGGATGGCTGGTGGTGTAGCGGATGCGCGAGAGCCCCGGAATGCGATCGAGCACCCGGATCAGGTCGTGCAGCCCCTTGCCATCGTCGTCCCACGCGTTGACGTTCTGGCCGAGCAGCGTGATCTCGCGCGCGCCGGCGTCGACCAGCGCCTTCGCCTCGTCGACGATCGCCGCGAACGGACGGCTGACCTCCGCTCCGCGCGTATAGGGCACGACGCAATAGGTGCAGAACTTATCGCACCCTTCCTGAACCGTCAGGAAGGCAGACGGACCGACGCGGCGGCGTGCAGGCAGCGCGCCAAACTTCGACAGCAAAGGCATGTCGGTGTCGAGGCTCGGCGTGCCGGCGGTGGCGCTGGCGACCAGCGCGGGGAGGTTGTGATACGCCTGCGGCCCGACGACGACGTCGACCTTGGCACGGCGGACGATCTCCTCGCCCTCCGCCTGCGCGACGCAGCCGGCGACCGCGATCATCGGCGCGCTCCGCGCGTTGAGGCGCGCGTTCTTGCGCAGCCGGCCGATGTCCGAATAGACTTTTTCGGTCGCGCGATCGCGGATGTGGCAGGTGTTGAGCACGACGAGGTCCGCCGCATCGGGATCGGCGGTCGCCGTCATCCCGTCCGCGGCCATCAGTTCGGCCATGCGCTCGCCATCGTAGACGTTCATCTGGCAGCCGAAGGATTTGACGTGGAAGGTCTTGGGCTTTTCCGGGGCGGTCATGGCGGCGCGCATACAGGATGCGGCGCGGTGTCGCCAGCCCGGGGCTGGCCCGGCCCGGCGTTCCATGGAATGTTGCCCCGACGGAGAGCGTGAGAGGCGGGCGGATGATACGGGCGATCGTCACCGGGGGAGCGGCTGCTGTCGCGGCGATGCTGGTGATGTCGGCGGCACCGACGATCGGGCAGGACATCATCGTCAACGCCGGGACGCCGCGGATGCTCGCCGGTCTGTGGACCTTCCACGCCGGTGCCGCGAGCCGCGACGCGGTGCCGGGGGTCGTCGGGCCTCGGGGGCGGGGGCCGCAGGACTGGAGTCTGTGCATCCGCGACGGCGATACGCCCGCGATCCTCGAACAGCTGATCGGCGCCCGTGCGGTGTTCGACGAGGGCGTGCTGTGTTCGCCGATGGGGCTGACGATCACGCGCAACCGGGTGAACGGCAGTCGACGCTGCCCGCTGCCGCCGATCGAAACCCGCGACGCCGGCTATATTGTCGGCGTGATCGCCGAGACGCGGATGCGGGCGAGGATCGCGGAAAGCAACCTGACCGCCGACTATCAGGAACAGATCGGCTTGCCGGGCGCCGATGCCCCCAAAATGCGCTGGCGGGTGTCGGCGCGGCTAATCGGCCCATGCGAGGCGCCGGCGGTACGGCAGGTCGCCACGCCGGCTCCTGCTTCCGCGCAGACCGGCCCGGCGGCGCAGCTGGTGCGGTCCGCGGCGGCGGAGGAGCCCGAGTACGAGGCCGGTCCGCTGCCGGGCGCGCCCGATCATCCCGCGGAGGCGGACGGCGAAACCGCCGCGCCGCCGCCGCGCTCCTCCGCCACGCATAGCGCACCGCCGCAGGCCGAGGATATCGTCGTGGTCGCGCGCAAGCTGCGTCGCGTCCGGCTGCATTATGCCAGCCGGGGCAGGGCGTTCCGCTGGTGCCATGCCGACATCTCGAGCGGCGATCCGCGGCTGGACCGGATCGGCTGCGCGATGGTGCGGGCCTGCGTGCGCGAGGGCAACGATACGACCGTCGATGTGCTCGGCTGCGTCAACCGGCGGATCGACACCCTCGACCCGGTGACCGGGCCGCTGCCCAAGCCGATCGCCCGCCAGACGCGCTGACCGCGCGCGGTTGCGACTCGCCAAATCGCGGGAAAGCTGTACCGTCCGTGCCATGAAGAGCATTCGCCCGACCGTCCTTGCCCTGCTGGTCGCGACCGGCACTGGCGTGGTTCCCGCCCAGGCGCAGGAGGCCGCACCCGAGGCGCCGCGTCGCACCCGCATCGGCCTGGGGCCGCAACTGGTGCCGAGCTATCCCGGATCGGATTCGGTCAGCCTGCGCCCGTTCGTCGATGTCTCGCGCACCCGCGGCGACACGCCGTTCGCGTTCGAGGCACCCGACGAGAGCGCGGGCTTCCCGGTCGTCCGGGACAACCAGTTCCAGTTCGGGCCGACGATCGGCTTCGAGGGGCGTCGCCGCAGCCGCGACGTCGGCGGCGTGCTGCCGTCGGTCGGCTTCACCGTCGAACTGGGCGGCTTCGCGCAATATGCGCTGACCGACGCGCTGCGCGTGCGGGTGGAGGCGCGGCAGGGCGTCGGAGGGCACAAGGGGCTGATCGGCATGGTCGGCGCGGACTATGTCGCGCGCGATGCCGACCGCTGGCTGTTCTCGATCGGGCCGCGGCTGACGCTGTCGGGCGGGTGCTACAATCGTGCCTATTTCGGTGTCGCGCCCGCCGATGCGGTGCGCGCGGGCCTGCCCGCTTTCAAGGCGGATGGCGGGCTGCAGGCGGTCGGTGCGACCGCGGGCGCGCTGCGCCAGCTGACCAGCCATTGGGGCGTGTCGGGCTATGCCAAATACGACCGGCTGGTGAGCGATCCAGGCCGCTCGCCGGTGGTCCGCGCCTTCGGATCGCGCAACCAGCTGTCGGGCGGGCTGGCGCTGTCCTATACGTTCGGCGCCGGCGTACACTGAGCCGCGCGGTTCAGGCCGCGGCCTCGATCGCGGCCCGGGCCTGCGCTGCGATCGCCTTGCGATTGCCGACCGCGGCGGGATCGAACGGGTCGAGCAGGTGCAGCGTCACCGCGAACGTGCCCTTGCGGCGCAGCACCCGCAACGCATGGCTCTGCCCGGGTTCGTCGCCGACCCAGGCGAGTTCGTCGGTCGCCGCGCCATAGTCGACGCGGACCGGCTGGACCCGGACGCCGGGTGGTGGCGGATCGAGCGCGGCGAGCAACGCCGCCTTGAACGGCAGCAGGCTGCGGCCGTCGCCGGTCGTGCCCTCGGGAAAGATCATGACGCTCCATCCCTCGCCGATCGCATCGCGCAGGCGCGCGATCTGCGTCGTCACCTGCAAACGGTCCTCGCGGCTGACGAACAGGGTCCGGTTGAGCGTGCAGAGCCAGCCGACCAGCGGCACGCCACGCAATTCGCCCTTGGCGACGAAGGCGCTGCCGGTCGCGCCGGCGATGGCGAGGATGTCGATCCAGCTGAGATGGTTGGCGAGGAAGACGACGTCGCGGCGCAGCGGCGTGCCGATCACCCGTACCCGCGCCCCGACGATACGCGCGACGAGGCCGAGGAACAGCCGCGGCCATGGCGAGGGCAGTCGCAGCAGCCGCCACAGGCCATGGATGACGAGCGCGGAGACCAGCGCCACGACCAGCGCTGCCAGCCGCAGCCCGAGGCGCAGGTTGGCGATCACGCCGGCCGCGCCGCGGACGGGATCACGCCTTGCGGTCGAGGCTGACCCCGTACAATTCCATGCGATGGTCGACGAGGCGGAAGCCGAGCTTCTCCGCGATCGCTTTTTGCAATTGCTCGAGTTCGGGGTCGACGAACTCGATGACGCGGCCCGTCTCGACGTCGATCAGGTGATCGTGATGCGCCTCGGGTGAGGGTTCGTAGCGCGCGCGCCCGTCGCCGAAATCGTGGCGGTCGAGGATGCCCGCCTCCTCGAACAGCCGCACGGTGCGATAGACGGTCGCGATCGAGATGCCCGGATCGATCGCCGAGGCGCGCTCATAGACCTTCTCGACGTCCGGATGGTCTTCGGCTTCGGACAGGACGCGCGCGATGACGCGGCGCTGTTCGGTGATGCGGAGGCCCTTCTGGTTGCAGAGGGCTTCGAGGTCGATCTTGCGAGGCATGCGCGCAATGTAGTGCAGCTGCCTTGTTGCGAAAAGCGAAACCGACTCGCAACAACCGCTAAACGGCGCGACGGTAGGTATGCGCGTCGAACACCTGCCCGGTCTTGCCGCGATAATAGCCGCGTCGCTCGCCGACCTTGGCGAAACCCTGCGCCGCGTACAGCTTCACCGCCTCGTTGCCGGCACGCACCTCGAGGTGGAGGTCGGCGATGCCGCCCGCCTGCGCCTCGGCGATGACGGCGCGCAGCAGCGCGGTGGCGATGCCGCGGCGCCGGCAGGCGGGATCGACCGCAAGCAGGAGCAGTTCCGCCTCGTCGGCGACGCTGCGTACCATCGCGAACCCGGCGGGCCGGTCGTCGACGAACGCCAGCGTCAGGCGGACGCCGGGCATGGCGAGCACGCCCAGACACTGGTTGCGCGTCCATGCCTCACCGTAGCGCGGGTCGAATGCGGCGGCCATCAGCGTGTCGACCAGCGCGACGTCGCGCGCGTCGCCGGTCCGCAGCAGGGTCTGGCGGGTCGCCATCAGGCTGCGACCCCGGCCGGGGGCGATTTCCCGCCGGGCAGCTTGGCATCCGGCGCACGGCCGTAGAGCGGGCGTGGCGCCAGTGTCGCGAGCGCGACCGGCAGCAGCAGCGCGTCGGCGGCACTGGGCAGGGCGGGCGTGCCGTCGAGATCGGGCGCGATCTGTTGCAGCCAGCGGACGCCGTTGCCGACCGGATGGCGGCCGGCGAGCGCCGCGATCGCGGCATCGGGCTTGCGCGAGGCGAGCGCATCGAGGGGCAAGGGGCCGGGAGCGAAGGCTTGCATGAACACCTCACCATGACCGCCTTCCAACATCACCGCAATCTCGCCCGTCTGTCCGGCGGCGAAGGCGGCGGCGGCGATCAGCGACAGGCTCGAATAGCCCTGCACGTCGGCGTCCCAGCCGAGCGCGAGGCCGCGCGCGGCGGCGATGCCGACGCGCAGGCCGGTGAAGCTGCCCGGGCCGACGTCGACCAGGATATGCGCGGCGCGGCCACCGCCGGGCAGGTCGGCGATCATCGGCAGCAATTGTTCGGCATGGCCGCGGCCGACCTCGCGATGCGCGGCGGCGATGATCGCGCCCCGCTCGATCAGCGCGACCGAACAGGCGGCGGTCGCGGTGTCGACGACGAGCGTGCGGGGGGAGGGGGTATCGGTCATGGCGAGGCGTTCCGCCCGCTTTGCGACAGGCGCGTGGCCGACACAAGCGGGCGGGGGGCCGATTCAGGCGATCGAATTGAACCGTTCGAATGCCGGGCGGGGCAGGCGGTCGAAGATCGTCGCCGGGTCGCCATAGCCCAGGGTCGAGATGAAATTGGTGCGCAGGTTCGGCTGATCGGCGAAGAACGCCTTGTCCACCGCGTCATTGTCGAACCCCGACATCGGCCCGGTATCGAGCCCCAGCGCGCGCGCGGCGATGATGAAATAGGCGCCCTGCAACGTCGAATTGCGGAACGCCGACACCTCGCGCTTGGCGGCGTCGCCGCTGAACCACGACCGGGCATCGGTGTGCGGGAACAGCTCGGGCAGGTTCTCGTGGAATTCGAGGTCCATCGCGATGACGACGCTGACCGGGGCCTTCAGGATCTTCGGCTGGTTCTGCGCCGAGGTGCAGGCCGCGAGCTTCGCCTTCGCCGCGTCGCTGACGCACCAGACGAGGCGCGCGGGCAGCTGGTTGGCGGAGGTCGGCCCCCATTTCATCAGCTCCCAGATCGCGTGGAGCTGATCCTCACCGACCGGCCGGTCGGTATAGCCGTTGTAGCTGCGCGCCTGACGGAAGATCGCGTCGAGCGCGGCGTCGGACAGGACCTGCCCCATCAGACTGCCCTCACTTCCGTCACCTCGGGCACGTAATACTTCAACAGCTGCTCGATCCCGTTCTTCAACGTCGCACTGGACGACGGGCAGCCGGCGCAGGCGCCCTGCATCGCGAGGAACACCTTGCCCTTGTCGAAGCCGCGATAGACGATGTCGCCGCCGTCGTTCGCCACCGCCGGGCGGATGCGCGTCTCGATCAGCTCGCGAATCTGCGCGACGATCTCGGCATCGGCGGGATCGTCGGTCGCGATCGGTTCGTCGGCGCCCGGCACGCTGAAGCCGGCGCTGCCCTGCCGGAACAGCGGCATGTTGGCGGCGAAATGGTCGAGCAGCAAGGCGAGCACGTCGGGCTTCAGCCCGTGCCATTCGACGCCCGGCGCGGCGGTGACCGAGACGAAGTCGCGGCCGAAGAACACGCCGGTGACGTCGCCGAGCGCGAACAGCATCTCGGCGAGCGGGCTCGCCTCCGCTTCCTCGGGCGTCGCGAAGTCGCGCGTGCCGGCATCCATGACGATACGGCCCGGCAGGAACTTGAGCGTCGCCGGATTGGGGGTGGTTTCGGTTTCGATCAACATGGCTGCCATGTGGACCGTGCGGGGCGGGGTATCAAGCGCGACGAGGGAAAGGGATTGTTTCCCCGCCCGTGTCTTTGCTCGTCTCACGTCCCTCCCTGACCGGAAGGGGAACGATAGTTTACGCCTCGAGCGCCTTCACAGCGGCATTCCAGCTGGCGATGTTCTGCCGCGCCTCCTGCACGAAGGCCGAGCGGCGGACGAAGCCGAGGAACAGGTCGGCGAACCATTTGCCCGGATTGCGCAACGGCCGTTCGAACTGGACGAGGAGGACGACGCGGGTGCCGGCGGTGTCGTTCCACACCTCATGGTCGTAGGTATCGTCGAACACCAGCGTCTCGCCCTCCGCCCAGCGGACGACGCGGTCGGCGACGCGCATGCGGACGTCGCCGTCGCGCGGCACGATCAGGCCGAGGTGGCAGGTGATGAGCCCCTTGGTCACGCCGCGATGCGCTGGGATGTGCGTGCCGGGCGCGAGGATCGAGAAGAAGGCGCTGTTGAGCCCCGGGATGCGCTCGACCAGTGCCTGCGTCCGCGGGCAGCGCGCCAGATTCTCGTCGATCGGATAGCCATAGCCCCACAGGAAGAACGACCGCCACTTGCCGATCCGCGCGATCGCGCGGTGATCGGGTGAGATCGTGGCGAGGCTGGGCGCCGCGCCGGTCTGGCTGACCGCGATCGCCTCGTCGCGGATCGCCTGCCAGTGATCGCGGAGCATGGCGGTCCAGGCGAAGTCGCGCACGTCGAGCACCGGATCGGTCGACACCAGCGACGATGTCGCGATCAGCCGGTCGAACACACCGCGCAGATGCTTGCCGACGCGGATGATGAGCGGCCGGCCCGGTTCCGCCTGCATCGCCGCATCGGGTTCGGATGCGCCGTGAACGAGCGCCAGCCCGGGCGCCGTCGGCGCCTCGCCCGATTGCCGCCACATTGCCGGCTGCGTCTGCTGTCTGGCCACCGTCATCGTCCGCACCATCATCGAATCACACCGGTTTCGTCCGGCCGACCGCCTTCCTGCACTGCGGCTAGGACCGGGCTGGGGCGAAATGATGACCGAAACGAGGGCGATACGGTCATCGCTGGCGGCGACGGGCGGCAGCCGCTACACGTGAACGCTATGGCGTTCTTCCCCCGCGCGTTCGCGCCCGTTCTCGTCCTCGCTCTCGCATCGACGGTCACCGCACAGACCAAGGCGCCTGCGCCGGTCGCCGCCCCCGCCATGAAGGTCGATCCGACCGCCTGGCTCTACAAGGGCAGCGACCTGCCGCACGATCCGGCCTGGGTGTTCGGCACCCTGCCCAACGGGCTGCGCTATGCCGTCCGCAAGAACGGTGTCCCGCCGGGGCAGGTGTCGATTCGCGTCCGCATCGACGCGGGGTCGCTGAACGAGAAGGACAGCGAGCGCGGCTATGCGCATTTCATCGAGCATCTGTCGTTCCGCGGCTCGAAATACGTGCCGGACGGCGAGGCGAAGCGGGTGTGGCAGCGGTTCGGCGCGACCTTCGGATCGGACAGCAACGCCTCGACGACGCCGACGCAGACGCTCTACAAGCTCGACCTGCCCTCCGCGACCGACCAGACGGTCGACGAAAGCCTCAAGATCCTGTCGGGCATGATGGCCGCGCCGGCGCTGACCGACGCCGCGGTGTCGAGCGAACGCCCGATCGTGCTCGCCGAACGCCGCGAGCAGCCGGGGCCGCAGGTCAAGCTGCAGGATGCGATGAACGGCCTGTTCTTCGCCGGCCAGCCGCTCGCCAAGCGCTCGCCGATCGGCACGGTCGAGACGCTGGAGGCGGCGAACGGCGCCAGCGTGAAGGCGTTCCACGATCGCTGGTATCGCCCGGAGAATGCGGTCGTCATCATCTCGGGCGACATGGATGCGGCGCTGCTCGGCCAGCTCGTTACCCGCCATTTCGCTGACTGGAAGGGCAATGGCACGGCCAGCCCCGCGCCCGATTTCGGCAAGCCCGATCCCGGTCAGCCGACGTCCGCCACGCTGGTCGAACCCGGCCTGCCGCCGCTTGTCATGATGGGCGTGCTGCGGCCGTGGCAGTACAATGACGATACCAGGATCTTCAACCAGAAGCGGATGGTCGACACGATCGCGGCGAAGGTCATCAGCCGCCGCCTCGAACGCCGCGCGCGTGCCGGGGCGAGCTTCGTCCAGGCCGGCGTCGACCTCGACGATCGGTCGCGCTCGGCCAACATGACGACGGTGCTGATCCTGCCGGTCGGCGACCAGTGGGAACAGGCGCTGAAAGACGTGCGCGCGGTGATCGCCGACGCACAGAATTCGGCCCCGACGCAGGCGGAGATCGACCGCGAATATGCCGATTACGAGGTCGCGATCCGCAACGGCGTGGAGACCGCGCGGGTCGAGGCGAGCGCCAAGCAGGCCGACGACATGGCCGGCGCACTCGACATCCGCGAGACGGTGACCGCGCCGGAAAATTCCTATGCGATCCTGACCGAGGCGAAGCAGAAGGGGATGTTCAATCCCGCGGCGGTCTTCGCCTCGTCCAAGAAACTGTTCGATGGTGTCGCTACCCGCGCGCTGGTCAACACCCGCACCGTCGAAAAGGGGACGGCGGAGAAGCTCGCCGCGGCGCTGAAGGCGGACGTGTCGGCGCTGACCATCAAGCGCGCCAATCAGGCCGCAGTCGATTTCAGCAAGCTGCCTGCGCTCGGCACCCCCGGCACGGTGGCGACGCGGACGCCGATCGACGGCCTGCCGGCGGAAAAGGTGGTGTTCTCCAACGGCGTGCGCATGCTGCTGTTCGCCAATCCCGACGATACCAACCGCGTGTTCGTGCGGGTGCGCTTCGGCAACGGCTATAACGCGTTGCCGGCGAACCGGCCGAGCCCGGCCTGGGCGGGCGATCTGGCGCTGATGGAAAGCGGGATCGGCAATCTGGGGCAGGACGACCTCGACCAGCTGACCGCGGGACGCCAGCTCGGCCTCGATTTCGGCATCGACGAGGACACCTTCTCGATCGCGGCGCTGAGCAATCCCAAGGATTATGCCGACGAGCTGACGCTGATCGCCGCGAAGCTCGCGCATCCGCGCTGGGATGCGGCGCCGGTCGCGCGCGCCAAGTCGGCGGCGCTGACCGCGATCCCGGGCTATGATTCCTCGGCGGACGGCGTGCTGTCGCGCGATCTCGAGGGACTGCTCCATGCCGGCGACCCGCGCTGGGCGACGCCCGATGCCAAGGCGGTCGACGCGCTGACGCCCAAGAGCTTCCAGGCCTTCTGGGCGCCGCTGCTCGCCAGCGGACCGATCGAGGTCGACGTGTTCGGCGACGTCAAGGCGGACGAGGCGATCGCCGCGGTGGCGAAGAGTCTCGGCGCGATTTCGGCACGCGCCGCGCCGACCGCGGCGCCGCCGCCGGTCCGCTTCCCCGCGCACACTGCGACGCCGGTGCTGCGCTATCACAACGGCCCGGACAATCAGGCGAGTGCCGTCATCGCCTGGCCGACCGGCGCCGGCCTGACCGACATCGCCGAGGCGCGCCGCCTCGACGTGCTGGCGCAGGTGTTCAGCGACCGCCTGTTCGAACGGATGCGACAGGCGGCGGGGGCCAGCTACAGCCCCGGCGTCGCGAGCAGCTGGCCCAAGGGCCTGCCCGGCGGCGGCCGCCTGATGGCGGTCAGCCAGGTCGCGCCCGCCAACGTCGATCTCTTCTTCCGCCTCTCGCGTGAGATCGCGGCGGACCTCGCGAAAAATCCGGTCAGCGACGACGAGCTCGCGCGGGTGAAGGGGCCGTTGCAGCAGGTCTATGCCCGCGCCTCGACCAGCAGCCTGTTCTGGCTGCGCGAGCTGTCGGGTGGCGCCTATGACGACCGTCGCCTCGACGCGACGCGGCGCCTGGGTCGCGATTTCGGCGATGTGACGCCCGCAGTGCTGCAGGCGACGGCGGCGAAATATCTGGTGCCGGCGAAGGACTGGACGCTGGCGGTGCTGCCGAAGAAGAAGTGAAGCGGACGGACCCGTCGATCGGGCTGGCAGGAGGATGACCATGACCGACTTTCGCAGGCCGTCGCCCGGCTGGTTTCGGATCGTCGCGGCGATCCTCGTCATCTGGGGCGGGGTCGGCGTGTTCGCCTGCGCGCAGCAGATCCGGCTGGGTGCGGAGGCGATGGGGCCGGCGGACGATTATTACCGGCGCCTCTACGCGACGTTCCCGATCTGGTACAATGCGGTCTATGCCCTGGCGACCGGCACCGGCCTGCTGGCGGCGCTCGCCCTGCTGTTCGGGTCTAAGCGCGCGCAGCCGCTGTTCGTCGTCTCGGCGTTCGCCGTGGTCGCGCAGTTCGGCTGGCTGTTTGCTGCGACCGACCTGATCGCGGTGCGCGGCGCGGCGCAGGTGTTGCCGTTTCCCGTCTTCATCCTCGTGGTCGCGATCTACGGCATCTGGCTGTCGGCGCGGGCGCGGCGGCGGGGCTGGATCGGCTGAGCGCGCCGGATTAAGGCTGTCCGATGTCAACGACCTATACGATCGACACCGCGACCAGCCGCGCCAATCCCACGCCCGCGCCGCTGAAGCGGCTGACCGTGCCTGCGATCCGCCGGCGCAAGGGGGCTGAGCCGCTGGTGATGCTCACCGCCTATACGGTGCGGACGGCGCAGCTGCTCGATCCGCATTGCGACATGCTGCTCGTCGGCGACAGCCTGGGGCAGGTGATCTACGGTTTGCCGTCGACGGTGCCGGTGACGCTGGAGATGATGGCGGCGCATGGCGCGGCGGTGGTGCGCGGCAGCTATCATGCGGTGGTGGTCATCGACATGCCGTTCGGCAGCTACGAGGCCTCGCCGCAACAGGCGTTCGAGAGCGCGGCGCTGCTGCTCAAGCAGACCGGCGCGGCGGCGGTGAAGCTGGAGGGGGGCGAGGCGATGGCGCCGACCGTCCGTTTCTTGAGCGAACGCGGCATCCCGGTGATGGGCCATGTCGGCCTGACGCCGCAGGCGGTGAACGTGCTCGGCGGCTATGGCGCGCGCGGACGCACCGAGGCGGAGGCGGCGAAGATCGTCGCGGATGCGACCGCAATCGCCGATGCCGGTGCCTTCGCAATCGTGATCGAGGGCGTGATGGAGGATATCGCGATCCGTATCACCGATACCGTCGCCTGTCCGACCATCGGCATCGGCGCCTCGGCCCGCTGCGACGGGCAGGTGCTGGTAGCGGAAGACATGCTCGGCCTCTTCGAACGCACCGCCCGCTTCGTGAAGCGCTACGAGGACATGGCCGGCCGCATTTCCGCCGCAGCCGAGACCTATGCCGCCGAGGTCCGGGCGCGGAGCTTTCCGGGACCCGACCAGATCTATCCGCCGAGGGGCTGATCCGGCGGGGTCGTTACGCCACCTTTTGTTTCCCGGCGCTGATCGCTAAGGATGCGCGCCGTTCCCCCTTTTTCCTGTCTCTTTGTCCGGAGCCCTCCTTGGCCCTTACGCCGCAAAACAACGAAGCGTTCCTGCGCGAGGTCGACGACGAGCTGCGCCGCGACCAGTTGATGACGTTCTGGGAACGCTATGGCCGCTGGACGATCGCCGCGATCGTGCTGGCGCTCGTCGCCTTCGCGGGGTTCCTCTACTGGCAGCATCGCCGCACCGAGGCCGCGGGCGTCGAGGGCGAACAGTTGCAGGCCGCCTATGACGCGCTCGGCAACAGCCAGCCGGACCAGGCGGCCAAGACGCTGGCGCCGATCGCCGCGTCGGGCCGAGACGGCTACAAGGCGCTGGCGCTGATGACCGAGGCGGACATCCTGCTCAGCAAGAAGCAGGACAAGGCCGCCGCCGCCAAGTTCGCGGCGATCGCCGCCGACACCAGCATCGCCCAGCCGTTCCGCGACCTCGCGCTGATCCGCCAGACCGTCGCCGAATTCGACACGCTGAAGCCGCAGGTGGTCATCGAGCGGCTGCGGCCGCTGGCGGTGACGGGCAACGCCTATTTCGGCAGCGCCGGCGAGCTGGTGGCGATCGCCTATCTCGCCAGCGGCCGCAAGGACCTTGCCGGACAGCTGTTCGGCCAGATGGCGAAGGACGAGACGGTGCCCGAATCGATCCGTCAACGCAGCGTTCAGATGGCCGGCGCGATGGGCGTCGAGGATGGCGCGAATGCTGCCGCGAACGTCCGCGTCGTCACCCCCGCCAGCGCCCCCGCCGCACAATCCAAGGAAGCACCCGCGCAATGAGCCAGTATCGGGCGACCACGACATATCGGGCCACGGTGGCGGTGGCCGCGCTGATGGCGCTGTCCGCGTGCGGCATCTTCAAGGGCGGTGGCCCCAAGAAGACGCCGACGGTGGGCGAGCGCGTGCCGATCCTCGCCTCCGAGAATGCGATCGAGGCGGACAAGACGATCGCCGACATCCAGGTGACGCTGCCCGCGGCGACCACCAACGACGCCTGGTCGCAGCCGGGCGGCAATGCGGCCAAGTCGATGGGGCAGCTCGCGCTCGCCGAGGCGCCGACGCGGCGCTGGCAGGCGTCGATCAACGGCGGCTCGCCACGCGAGCGGCTGGGCGCGGCACCGGTGGTGGCGGACAACAAGCTGTTCGTCGTCGACGTGCAGGCGGGACTGCATGCCTTCGCGGCGGATACCGGCGCGAAGCTGTGGGATGCGAGCGTCAGCAGCGGCGACCAGAACCGCCCGGCGCGCTTCGGCGGTGGCGTCAGCTATGAGGACGGCCGCGTCTTCGCCTCCGACGGCCTCGGCGACGTGGTCGCGTTCAACGCGGCGGACGGCAAGGAAGTGTGGCGCGCCAAGCCCGGCGGCCCGCTGCGCGGCGCGCCGACGGTCGCCAACGGCTCCGTCTATGTCGAGAGCCAGGACAATCAGGTGTTCGCGCTCGATCAGAGCGACGGCAAGGTGCAATGGGCGCAGTCCGGCACGCTGGAGACGCAGGGCGTGTTCGGCGTCGCGGCGCCCGCGGCCAGCCAGGGAACCATCGTCACCGGCTTCTCCAGCGGCGAACTCAACGCCTATCGCTACGAGAACGGCCGCGTGCTGTGGGGCGACGCGCTGTCGCGCACCTCGATCACCACCTCGGTGTCGAGCCTGTCGGATATCGACGCCGCGCCGGTGATCGACAACGGCCGCGTCTTCGCGGTCGGGCAGGGCGGTCGCATGGTCAGCCTCGACCTCGCCACCGGCCAGCGCCTGTGGGAGCAGAATTTCGCCGGCATCTCGACGCCGTGGATCGCGGGCGAATGGCTGTTCGTCGTCACCGACGATGCCCGCCTCGTCTGCCTCGCGCGGTCGAACGGCAAGGCGCGCTGGATCGCGCAGCTGCAGCGGTTCAAGAACGCGAAGAAGAACAAGGGGCCGCAGGTCACCTGGTTCGGCCCGGTGCTGGCGGGCAACCGGCTGGTGATGACGAATTCGCTCGGCCGGATCGTGTTCGCCTCGCCCAACGACGGCAGCGTCGTGTCGACGATCGATGCCAAGGACGCCTTCGCACTGCCGCCGATCGTCGCCAACGGCACGCTGTACACGCTCGGCCAGTCGGGCAAGATCACCGCCTACAAGTGATCGGTTGATGTCGCCGCGTCCTCCCCGTGCCGGGGAGGACGTCAGGCGCACCATTCCCTTATCCCGCCACTTCTTCTAGGAGCGCGGGCATGTCCCGTCTCCCCACCGTCGCGATCGTCGGCCGTCCCAATGTCGGCAAGTCGACGCTGTTCAACCGCCTCGTCGGCAAGAAGCTCGCGCTGGTCGACGACCGGCCCGGCGTCACCCGCGACCGGCGGGAGGGCGATGCGCATCTGATCGGCCTCGATTTCCGCGTCATCGACACCGCCGGGTACGAGGATCACGACGCGCAGACGCTGCCCGGCCGCATGCGCCTGCAGACCGAGGCGGCGGTGGGGCAGGCCGATGTCGCGGTGTTCCTGTTCGACGCGCGCGCGGGCATCGTGCCGCTGGACGAGGAGATCGGCCGCTGGCTGCGCCAGTCGACCACGCCGATCGTGCTGGTCGCCAACAAGGCGGAGGGCAAGGCAGGCGAACAGGGCATCCTCGAATCGCTCAGCCTCGGCTTCGGCGATCCGGTGCAATTGTCCGCCGAACATGGCGAGGGCATGGGCGACCTGTTCGAGGCGCTGCTGCCGCATATCGAGCGCGTGCTCGCCGAGACGCCCGAGGAGGAGGACGACGACCGTCCCGACGCGCCGCTGAAGCTCGCGATCGTCGGGCGGCCGAATGCGGGCAAGTCGACGCTCATCAACCGGATGCTCGGCGAGGACCGGATGATTACCGGTCCCGAGGCCGGCATCACCCGTGATTCGATCGCGGTCGACTGGCTGTGGCAGGACCCGAAGGGGGAGCCGCGCCCGGTGCGCCTGATCGACACCGCCGGCATGCGCAAGCGCGCCAAGGTGCAGGACAAGCTGGAGAGGATGTCGGTCGCCGACGCGCTCCACGCGGTCGATTTCGCCGAGGTCGTCGTGCTGCTGCTCGATGCGACACTGGGGCTGGAGGCGCAGGACCTGCGCATCGCCGACAAAGTGCTGGAGGAAGGGCGCGCACTCGTCATCGCGCTCAACAAATGGGACGTCGCCGAAAACGCCTCGTCGCTGTTCAACGGCGTCAAGCGCGCGCTGGAGGACGGGCTCAGCCAGGTGAAGGGCGTCACCGTGATGACCGTGTCGGCGGCGACGGGCAAGGGCATCGACCAGCTTATCCAGGCGTGTTTCGACACGCGCGAGGCGTGGTCGAAGCGCGTCGGCACCGGCGAGATGAACCGCTGGTTCGAACGCGCGATCGAGGCGAACCCGCCGCCCGCCCCCGGCGGCAAGCGCATCAAGATGCGCTACGTGACGCAGGTCAAGACGCGGCCGCCCAGCTTCGTGATCTTTGGCACCCGCGTGGACCAGCTGCCGGCAAGTTACGCGCGCTATCTGGTGAATTCGATGCGCAAGGAACTGGGATTCGGTGCCGTTCCGGTCCGGATCACCTTCCGCGCGCCTAAAAATCCTTTCGACAACAAGGATTGATACGCGGCGTCGGCAACGTCGTGTTTACCGCTTTCGCGTAATCGTGCCTGCGAACCTTGATGGGACGTCCGTCAACCGGGGAGATGGCAGTGTCGTTCGAAGGCAGCACGTTGGTGGATTGGGCGGCCTTCGCGAAGGCGCGGAGCGAGCTCGGCGCCGGGTTCGTGCGCATCCTCGGCTATTTCCGCGAGGACGGCGTCAAATCGGTCGCGGCGATCGAACAGGCGATGCGCAGCAACAGCGCCGCCGCGATGGTCATCCCCGCGCACACGCTGAAGGGCGAATCGCGCCAGTTCGGTGCCGAGCCACTGGCCACGCTCGCGGAGACGATCGAGGAGATCGCGCGCGACTGCGTCGAGCGGCAGGACAGCTGCGAGGAGGCGCTGGAGCATGTCGTGCGGCTGCGCCCGCTGTTCTTCGAAACGCTCGGCCTGCTGGAGCGCGAGGCCAATCCGCTCGTCTCGCGCCGTCCCGCCGGTGGCGGCTTCGGCCGCAAGCCCGCGGGCCATTGATCGACGGGATCGCGCGGGCGATCCTGCGATGATGGTGATCTGGTTCGTCGCGACGTTCCTGCTGCTGCTCTGGAACGCAGCCTATTGCTGTCTCACGGTCCGGCGCGATCTTGCCGGGCCGGCCCCGGCGCGCGGCGTGTGGGGCCTGTTCGCACTTGCCGGCACCATGTCGGTCATCGCGATGGCGGTGCTGGGCATCGGCGTCGGCATGTCGGGGATCTGAGGACCCGCATCGCGGGGCATGCCGATCCCGCGATTGACTGACGGCGCGTCCCGGCGGACGATCCGCCATCGTCCCCCGCAGATCGCCTCATGCCCCCAGCCAGCGTTGCTTCCCACGATATACCGCCATCCGCCACCGGCCTCGACCGTGCGCCGGCGCGGCTGCTGCTGTTCGGGCTGCTCGGCTTTTCGGCGGGTTTGCCCTTCTACATGTTCTCGACCGTGCTCGCGCTGCGGCTGACGCAGCATGGCGTCGGGCTGGTGGTGATCGGCTTCTTCGCCTGGATCACGCTGCTGCCGACGTGCAAGTTCCTGTGGGCGCCGCTGCTCGACCGCGTCGCGGTACCGGGGTTCGGGCGCTATTGGGGCAAGCGGCGCGGGTGGATCATGCTGGCACAGCTCGGCATCGCCACCTCGCTTGTCGCGCTGGCGGCGAACAGCGGCGACCGGAGCCTGCCGCTGACCGCGCTGGCGGCGGTGTTGCTGGCGTTCTGGACGACGACTCTGGAGGTCGCTGCCGATGCGTGGCGGATCGAGATCGCCCCGAGCGAGGCGGAGCAGGGCCCGATCGTCGCCGCCAACCTGTGGGGCTATCGCAGCGCGATGGTCGCGGCGGGCAGCGGCGCGCTGATCGTCGCCGATGGCGCCGGCTGGACCGCCGCCTATCTGCTGATCGCGATCGCCGCCTTCGCGCCGTTCCCGATCCTCGCGGCGATGCGGCCTGATCCGGACGGCGGCGGCGGGCGCGGCGTCGCGCTCGCGACCGGCCTGCTGGCCAGCGTCGCGATCCTGCTCGTCGTCGCCGCGGCGAGCGCGGTCGTCGGTTGGCTGGTGCTCGGCGCCGCGGCCTCGGCCGGGATCGATGCGCGTAGCAACGTGACGCCGGTCGTGCTCGCGCTCTGCCTGCTGCCGTTCGTGGCGATGGCGCTCGCGCTGCCGCGCATCCGCCGGGCGCAGGCCGACGATCCGCTGCGGCGGTCGGCGGCGATCGGGCCCTATGTCGATGTGTTCTGGCGCTACGGCTATGGCGCGCTGGCGGTGCTCGCCTTCGTGTCGCTGTACCGGATGGGCGACGTGCTCGCGCTCACGTTGTCGAAGCCGCTGGTCAAGGCGGCGGGCTACAGCCTGCGCGCGATCGGCATCGCCGATGGTGTCGTCGCGCTGGCGGCGAGCATGGCGGGGGTGGCGCTGGGCGGCTGGCTGGTGACATGCTGGCGGCAGGGATGGACGCTCGCGCTCGGCGCGCTGCTCGCGGCCATCGGCAATTGGGGCTTCGTCTGGCTGGCGCACCGGCCGGCGGGGACGCTGGTGCTCTATACCGCCACCGCGCTCGACCAGTTCGGCAACGGCTTCGCCGGCGCGGTGTTCGTCGTCTATCTGTCGATGCTCGTCCATCCGCGCCATGCGGGCGCGCAATATGCCTTCCTCTCCGGCTTCGCCTTCCTGTTGCCGCGGCTGCTTGCCGGGGCCTCCGGGTCGATGCAGGCACGGATCGGCTATGACGGCTTCTTCCTGCTGTCGGGCGCGCTCAGCCTCGCCGCGATCCCCCTGCTGCCGTGGGTGACGCGGCTGCGGCCACGGGATGCGGCCGCATGATCGAACCGGTGCTGGCCGATGCCTTCGCACCCGTTGCGGAGGCGGTCTCCGACGGGCGCCTGCCCGGCGCGACATTGGGGCTCGTCACCCGTGACGGCGCGCGCGAGGTACGCGTGGCGGGGCAGGCGGCGCTGCTCCCTGCGCCGGAACCGCTCACCCGCGCGCACTGGTTCGATCTCGCCTCGCTGACCAAGGTGCTCGCGACGACGACGATAATCCTGACGCTGGCGGATCAGGGGCGGATCGGCCTCGACCGGCCGCTGACCGACGCCATCCCAGACCTGCGCCAATATGACGTCGACCATGCGGCGGAGCGGCGGCTGACCTTTCGCGACTGCCTGTCGCATGCCACCCATCTGCCAGCGGTCGCGCCGATCTATACCTATGGCGACGATCCGCAGCGGCTGCGCGCCTTCGTTTTACAGCGCGCATGGCCGGCCGGGCCGCCGGTCTATTCGGACATCAACTTCATCCTGCTCGGCATCGCGATCGAGCGGATCACGGGGAGGGGCCTCGACGGCTGGCCGCTGCCGCCAGGGCTCGGCTATGGCCCGCCGCCCGGCCCCGCAGTCGCAACCGAGGCATGCACATGGCGCGGGCGGGTCCTGCGCGGCGAAGTGCATGACGAAAACGCTGCCGCGCTCGGCGGTGCGGCGGGTCATGCGGGGCTGTTCGGCACCGTCGATGGCGTGCTCGACGCGGCGCAGGGCCTGCTTGACGGCAGCGGTGCGTCGCCGGCGATGCTGGATGCGATCCTCGCGCGGCAGCACGGCCACCGGACCTGCGGCTGGGAACGGCGCTTTGCCGGCTGGCCGGGCGGCGATGCCTGTTCGGACGCAACGATCGGCCATACCGGCTTCACCGGCACCGGCCTGTGGATCGATGTCGAGCGTGGACTCGCCTGGACATTGCTCACCAACCGCGTCCATCCGACCCGCCATCGCGACAGCGGCATCTTCGCGCTGCGCCCCGCAGTCGGCGAGGCGGTGATCGCCGCTTTCGACCGGGCTCAGTCTGCCAAGCCGGTCGCCAGATAGCGGTTGAGCCACGCGCCGATCGCCGCATTGTCGCTGCGCCCGTCGAGCGAGTGCGTCGCCATCACACGCAAAGACTCATCGATGTCGGGCGCAGTGTGCGCGCCGATCAGCGCGCGGCCGTAGTCCGCGTCGAACTCCGGGTGGAATTGCAGCGTCAGCGCATCGCCATCGGTATAGGCAAGAGCTGCGCAGGGGGTGAACGCGTTCGATGCCAGCACTCGTGCGTCCGCCGGCGGCTGTATGACCTGATCCTGATGCGACGCCATCGCCGCGACGCCGCTCTCCAGCCCCGCCACCGGAATGGCGAGATCGTAGCGGGTGAGGCCAAGCCCCCAGCCTTGCGGCGCCTTGGCCACGGTGCCGCCGAAGGCGTGCGCGATCGCCTGATGCCCAAAACAGATGCCGATCAGCCGCCGCCGTCCGCGTGCCGCGCGCAGGAATGCAGCCAGCGCGTCGACCCAGCCGATTCCGCCGTTCACCCCCGCGGGCGACCCGGTGACGACATAGGCGTCGCATGCCCCCACGTCAGCGGGCAGGGCGCCAGCGCGGACATCATAGCGGCTGTAACGATGGTCAGGACCGAGCAGCCGCGCGACCATATACGGGTAGTCGCCATGCGCGCGGGCAAGTTCGCCCGGAGGCGCGCCGGTTTCAAGGATGCCGATATGCATGCGGACGCTCCGGAGCCGTCGTCGATATGGGAACCGCGGGGGAGAATCCGGATACGCCGGTGGACTCGATCCCCCGCGCCCCAACGCGCCGGTGCCGGTCTTACCGGCGGGCTCCACTCCGTCTATATCTCATTGACGGCGCGTTCTGGGCAGCGCGTCTGTACGCCGGATTGCGCCCAAAAAAAAGGCCGGTCAAAGACCGGCCGGAAAGTTTTTAGGAGAGGATGCCTGAAAGGCAGGGTCTTTGTGCACCGCAGCACGGGCTCGAGCAATTGCAAAATATGCAATCCAGCGTTCGTCTCGCACAATCATAGCGCTACCATAGACCCATACGAGGCAGTTGCGCACCGCCGGCCATCCGCATAGCGGTGTCGGCCATGCGCCTTTCGATGATCCTGCTCGCAGCCGCAGCGCTGGCCAGCGCCGCTCCCGCCGCCGCCCCGCGCGACCCCGCGATCGTCCGCGTGCGGCTCGACACGCCCTACGGGCCGATCGTGCTCGCGCTGGAGGCGCGGCGGGCGCCGAGGACGGTCGCCAATTTCATGGGCTATGTCGACGACAGGCGATTCGATGGGATGAGCTTCTACCGCGCCGCGCGCAACCGCAGCGCGCCGACCTATGGCTTCATCCAGGGCGGCATCCGTACCGATGCGCGGCGCATCCTGCCGCCGTTTCCGCTCGAGACGACCGCGATGACCGGCGTCAGGCATCTCGACGGCACCATATCGATGGCGCGCCGGGCGGAGGCGGGATCGGCGGGCGGCAATTTCTTCATCACCGTCGGTGCGATGCCGAGCATGGACGCGAAGGGCAGCTACCCCGGCTATGCCGCCTTCGGCCATGTCGTATCGGGCATGCCGGTGGTGAAGCGCATCCTCGCGCTGCCGACCGGCGGCGGCATGGGCGGGCAGATGCTGCTCCGCCCGATCCGGCTGGTCGCCGCGCGCCGCCTCACCGGCACCCCGCGCCCGACCGGTCTCGTCAAGCCTTGGCTGGTCAAGACCAAGGCGAAGCCCGGTACGCCGGCGAAATAGGTCAGTCATCGCAACCAAATCCGGCCGCCTCGGTTATCCTGCATCATCTTGCAGGAGGAACACCGATGAAGACCGGATTGCTCGCCGTTCTGGCCGCCGTGGCGATGGCATCGCCCGTGACGATGGATGCCGCCGTCGCGCAGCGCGGCGACTATCGCTGGCAGGGCGACAAGGGGCGTAACTGGGAACCCTCGCAGCATTATCGCTCCGGCAAGCATCGCGAGCGCCGGCTCGGCCGCAACGACCGCATCTACAAGGGTCGCGACGGCCGCGCCTATTGCAAGCGCAACGACGGCACCACCGGCCTCGTCGTCGGCGCGCTGGGTGGCGGCGTGCTCGGCAATCTGGTCGGCGGCGGCACGCTCGGCACGCTGCTCGGCGCCGGCGGCGGCGCGGTGCTGGGGCGGTCGATCGATCGCGGCAACGTGAAGTGCCGTTGAGGTGAAGGTGCGGGCGGCTTCCGGGCCGCCCGCCTATCGCTCGCGGGCGATCAGCAGCAGTGCGGCGTCGACCGCGGCATTGGCCGATCCGTCCGCGGGCATATCGTTGGCATAGCTGGCGAACGCCAGAATTCGCCCACTCCGCGCGGTCATGAAGCCGGACAATGCCGATGCTGCGTTCAGTGTCCCGGTCTTGGCGAACAGCTTCCCCGCCAGCGCCGTTCCCCCAAACCGCCGCCGCAGCGTGCCGTCGATCCCGCCCACCGGTAGCGTTGCGCGCCATGACGCGCCCCAGTCCTGCATCTGCGTCCAGCGCAGGAAGTGCGCGACGCCGCGTGGCGAGACCCGGTTGTAGCTCGACATGCCCGACCCGTCGGCGAAATCGTAGCGCCATCGCTCGACCCCCGCCTGCGTCAACATCGCCGTCACCCGCGCCTGTCCATCCGCGATCGATCCGCTCCCCGTCACCCGCCCGATGCGGCGCAGGAGCAACTCCGCGTGCAGGTTCTGGCTCGCCTTGTTGGTAAGGGTCAGATCCTCGATCAGCGGTGCTGGCACCGTACGGGCGAGCGGGACCACCGCCGGCGGCTGCGCGACCGGCGCACCGCCACGTGCCGCAGGATCATCGCCGGCGTCGAGGCTGCGATGCCGCACCTGTACCGCGCCGGTGACACGTACGCCGCGCGCCTCCAGCAGGGCCCTCAGCCGCCACGCGGCATAATCGGCCGGATCGTCGATCCCGAGCCGCAGCGTCTCCGCCGCAGCGACCGTGCCGGTGATCCGCACCATGCGGCTGCCCGGCATCCGGTTGTAGGCGATCTGTGTCCGGGTGCCGGTGTCGATGCGGTTGTCGATCGCGAGATAGGGCAGGGCGGCGACCGTCGCCGGCCCGCGGCCCGCCGGGTTCGGCGTCACCGTCACGCGCCACTCATTGTCGTCGAGCGTCAGCGCCGACGTCGCGGTGCCCGAACGCGTGCCGATGTTGTTCCAGCTCATGCCGGGGCTCCAGCGCTGATCGGGGAACAGGCTGTCGTCGCCGACGACGTTCCGCACCGTCCGTCGGCGCGCAGCGACCGCATCGGCCAGCGTCGCGAGGCAGTCGCGTACGCAATCCGCCGCGCTGGACAGGCGCGCGTCGCCATGCCCCTCCAACACCACGTCCTCGCCCTCCAGCCGCACCGCCGCGCCCGCCGCGGCATCGGGCACGGTCACGTCGCCGAGCGCGTCGAAGGCGGCGGCGGTGGTGAAGATCTTGGTATTGGAGGCGGGGACGAGGCGGTCGTCCGGCGCGATCGCGACGATTTCGCGCCCCGCATCGTCCAGTACGACCAGTCCGAAGCGGGTGCCGGGGCCGGCTCGCCGCAAAATCTCGGCGACGCGCTCCTGCAATCCGTCCGGCTCATTCGCCGCTGCCGGGGTCGCGACGCAGGCGACCACGGCGGACAAGGTCACGATCTCCCTCATCGGGCGACAGCCTAGCCGCCGCCGCCCGATGCGCAAGCTATCAGCCCTTCAAATAGGGCGCCGCGCCCGACTTGGGCGAATCATGCTCGCTGATCGAATTGAGCTGCACGTAATTGTGAATGCCCATCCGCTCGATCATCTCGAACTGGCGTTCGAGCGTATCGACATGCTCTTCCTCGCTGGCGAGGATGCGCGCGAACAGGTCGCGGCTGATGTAGTCCTTGACCTCTTCGCAATAGGCGATCGCGCCCTTCAGCTGGACGACCGCTTCCATCTCCATTGCGAGGTCGGACTTCAGTACTTCCTCGACGGTCTCGCCGATGCGCAGGCGACCGAGCAGCTGGAAGTTGGGCAGGCCGTCGAGGAACAGGATGCGCTCCGACAGCCAGTCGGCATGCTTCATCTCGTCGATCGACTCCATCCGCTCATACTGGGCGAGCTTGTAGACGCCCCAATGGTCGAGCATCCGGTAATGGAGCCAATATTGATTGATTGCGGTCAGTTCGTTCTTAAGCGCTTCGTTCAAGAATTCGATGACCCGCGGGTCGCCCTTCATCGCCATGACTCCAACACCTTTCGGATCGTCCGTTACGGATCCGATCTAGGCGTCAAACCATGGGGGCGGCAACCCCGAAAATGGCGGTTTTCTGCGGTTTTTACGAAGTGCGAACGTTATGCAGCAGCGCGTTCCGTATCGATAATGGCTCGCGCTACCACGGTGCACTGTCCGCATTTCGGCTGGCAGCCAAGCGATTGATACGCCTGGCAAGCCGTCATGCAGCCGCTGCGCGCGGCGGCGCGGACCTGGGATTCCCGGATGGCATTGCAGACGCAGACGACCATGGATGCTCCTTCGCTTCGCCCCTTGGTAGGGCTAATGCGAGGCGCTCGCAAGTCATTATGCGACTGATTCGCAGTCGCCGGCGCACGGTTCGTCGCAATCGGGCTCAGCAATCCCTGCAGTCGGTCATGCCAGCGCGGCGTCGGTTCCCATCAGCGTCGGGAAGAAGCCCTCATGCGCGGTCCGCAGCGCATCCAGCGCGACCACGTCGTCGCGGTCGGGCCGTTCGAAGATCAGCCGCTTGCCGCCGGTCCGGCCGAGCGGCTCCGCCTCGACGCCGGCGGCATGCGCCGCACCGAGGAAGTCGAGCAGCGCATGGTCCTGCACGGTGACGACGTACACGCCCTGATCCTCGGCGAAAAAGGAGCGCGCGCAGCCGAAGGGCTGCTTGCGGTCGATCATCGCGCCGATCCCGCCGGCCAGCGCCATCTCGGCGACCGTCACCGCGATACCGCCATCGGAGACGTCATGCACCGCCGACAGTTGCCCTTCGGTGATCGCGCTGCGGATCAGGTCGCCCGCCCGGCGCTCGGCGTCGAGATCGACCGGGGGCGGCGGACCTTCCTCGCGGCCATGGCATTCGCGCAGGAATAGCGACTGGCCGAGATGGCCGCCGCGTGTGCCCACGACGAGGATCATGTCACCGGTGCCCTTGAATGCGATCGTGGCGTTCTTCGTCCAGTCCTGGAGCAGGCCGACGCCGCCGATCGCCGGGGTCGGCAGAATCGCGCTGCCGCCACCGGTCGCCTTCGATTCGTTGTAGAGCGACACGTTGCCGCTGACGATCGGGAAGTCGAGGGCGCGACACGCCTGTGCCATGCCGTCGAGGCAGCCGACGATCTGGCCCATGATCTCGGGCCGCTGCGGGTTGGCGAAGTTGAGGCAGTTGGTGATCGCCAGCGGCGTCGCGCCGACCGCGGTCAGGTTGCGCCACGCCTCGGCCACCGCCTGCTTGCCGCCCTCGACCGGGTCGGCGAAGCAATAGCGCGGCGTGCAGTCGGTGGTGATCGCCAACGCCTTGTCGGTGCCGTGGACGCGGACCACGGCGCTGTCGCCGCCCGGTGCCTGCACCGTGTCGGCGCCGACCATGTGATCGTATTGCTCCCAGATCCAGCGGCGGCTGGCGACGTCGGGCGATCCCATCAGCACCAGCAGGTCGCGCGCGATGTCGTTGCTCTCGGGCACGTTCTCCAGTGGCGCGGGCTGCGGCGTCGGCACGTGCGGGCGGTCGTACAGCGGCGCCTCGTCGGCGAGCGGCCCGAGCGGGATGTCGCAGACGACTTCGCCCTTCCACTTCAGCACCATCCGCTCGGTATCGGTGACGTGACCGATCACCGCGAAGTCGAGCTCCCACTTGGTGAAGATCGCCTCCGCCTCCGCCTCGCGGCCGGGCTTCAGCACCATCAGCATGCGCTCCTGCGATTCGGAGAGCATCATCTCGTACGGCGTCATGCCGGTTTCGCGCTGCGGCACGTCGTCCATGACCAGTTCGATGCCGACGCCGCCCTTCGACGCCATCTCGACGCTGGACGAGGTGAGGCCGGCCGCGCCCATGTCCTGGATCGCGACGATCACGTCGGTCGCCATCAGCTCGAGGCACGCCTCGATCAGCAGCTTTTCGGTGAAGGGGTCGCCGACCTGAACAGTCGGGCGCTTGGCGTCGGCATCCTCGCCGAAATCGGCCGACGCCATCGTCGCGCCGTGGATGCCGTCGCGGCCGGTCTTCGACCCGACATAGACGATCGGATTGCCGATGCCCGATGCGGCGGAATAGAAGATCTTGTCCTGATCGGCGACGCCGACGGTCATTGCGTTGACCAGAATGTTGCCGTCATAGGCGGGGTGGAAATTGACCTCGCCGCCCACTGTTGGCACGCCGACGCAATTGCCATAGCCGCCGATGCCGTGGACGACGCCGCTGATGAGGTGGCGCATCTTCGGGTGCGTGGGCGATCCGAAGCGCAGCGCATTCATGTTGGCAACCGGCCGCGCGCCCATCGTGAACACGTCGCGCAGGATGCCGCCGACCCCGGTCGCCGCGCCCTGATAGGGCTCGATATACGACGGGTGGTTGTGGCTCTCCATCTTGAAGATCGCGGCTTGATTGTCGCCGATGTCGATCACGCCGGCATTCTCGCCCGGGCCGCAGATCACCTGCGGGCCTTCGGTCGGCAGCTTCTTGAGGTGGATGCGGCTCGACTTGTAGCTGCAATGCTCGGACCACATCACCGAAAAGATGCCGAGTTCGACAAGGTTCGGCGTGCGGCCCAGCGCGGACAGGACGCGCTCATATTCTTCAGGGGACAGGCCGTGGTCGGCGACGATCTGGGGCGTGATCTCGGTCATGCGCGCGCCTTAGCGAGGCGCGGCGGTTTCGTCACCTCCTCGTGGGCGTGCCGTCATTCCGGCGCTGCATACGTATGCCCTGTCCCGGTCGATTGACGCCGCCCGGGCGACTGCGCACAGCCCCGGCCAACAAGACCGGGAGAGACACGATGATGCGCGCGACCACGCTGCTGGCCATGACGGCCCTTGCCACGATCGCCATGCCTGCCATCGCGCAGGCGCAGGTGACCGCGCGTGCCGACGGCGCCGAGGCCCGGCAGGGCGACGCCACCGTCCGCGTCGTCGCGCTCACCGACAGCATCCTGCGCGTGCGCATCGCCCGCGGCGGTACGATGCCCGAGGATGCGAGCTGGGCGGTCGACAAAGACACGCGCGCGCAGCACGTCGCCGTCACCCCCGCCGCTGACGGCTTCGCGACCCGGGCGATGCGGGTCCGCTTCCTCGCCGACGGTCGGCTGCGCGTCGAGGACCTCGCCGGCACGCTCATCTCCGAAGACGTCGCGCCGATCGCCTTCGACGGCAAGGCGTTCACGCTCAAGAAGGCGATGCCGCAGGCCGAGCATTATTTTGGCATGGGCGACAAGACCGGCGGGCTCGACCGTCGCGGCAAGAGCTTCGTCCACTGGAATACCGACGCCTATGGCTTCGGCAGCGGCGACGATCCGATCTACAAATCGATTCCCTTCTTCATCGGTGTTGGCGGGGCAGGGGGCAGCTATGGGCTGTTCCTGGACAATACGTGGCGGACGTGGTTCGACTTCGGCCACCGCAACGACCGCGAGCTGAGCTTCGGCGGGCCGGACGGGCCGGTCGACTATTACCTCATTGCCGGCCCGACCACCGCCGAGGTGGTGCGCCGCTACACCGACCTCACCGGCAAGGCGCCGCTGACGCCGCAATGGGCGCTGGGTTATCAACAGTCGCGCTACAGCTACATGACCGCCGACGAACTGCGCGGCGTCGCGGCGCGGCTGCGGCAGGAACGTGTGCCGACCGACGTGCTGTGGCTCGACATCGACTGGCAGGATCGCAACCGGCCGTTCACCGTCGATACCAAGGCGTTCCCCGACATGAAGGGGATGATCGGCGCGCTGAAGCAGCAGGGCTTCCGGGTGGTGACGATCACCGACATGCATATCGCCAAGGCGGAGGGGCAGGGCTATGCACCTTATGACGACGGCACCAAGCGCGACGAGTTCGTCCGTCGTGCCGACGGCTCGGTCTATGTCGCGCCGGTCTGGCCCGGCCCCTCGGTCTTTCCCGACTTCACGCAAGGGGCGACGCGCGACTGGTTCGGCGGGCTGTTCGCCGACCAGGTGAAGATGGGCGTCGCCGGCGCGTGGAACGACATGAACGAGCCGGCGATCTTCGAAACGCCGACCAAGACGATGCCCGACGACGTCGTCCACCGCATCGTCAGCGACGATTTCGCCCGCCGCACCGCCACCCATGCCGAAGTGCACAACGTCTACGGCATGGAGAATACCCGAGCGACCTACGACGGCCTGCGCAAGCTCGCGCCCGACGAGCGGCCGTTCGTGATGACGCGGGCGAGCTATGCCGGTGGCCAGCGCTATTCAGTGACGTGGACAGGGGACAATCTGGCGACCTGGGAGCACCTCAAGCTGTCTATCCAGCAGATCATCAACCTCGGCCTGTCTGGCTTCTCCTATGGCGCCGCCGACGTCAGCGGCTTCGCGGGCGGGCCGGGCGCCGACCTGCTGACCCGCTGGTATCAGATCGGCGCCTTCTACCCGGTGTTCCGCAACCACAGCGCCAAGGGGACGCCGCGGGTGGAACCATGGGTCGGTACGCCAGACCATCTCGCCATCCGCCGCCGCTTCATCGAGGAGCGCTACCGGCTGATGCCCTATCTGTATGCTCTGGCCGAGCAGAATGCGCGCACCGGCGATCCGATCCTGCGCCCGGTTTTCTACGATTATCCCGCGGCGATGCGCATGTCGTGCGACCAGTCCTGGACGTTCACGCTCGGCCGCTCGCTGCTCGTCGCGCCCGCGCCCAACCCCGAACAGCCGCGCGATTACGACGTGTGCCTGCCGGCGGGCGGCTGGTACGATTACTGGACCGGCCAGCGCGCTGGCGTACCGCAGGAGCAGACGGGGCCGGGCCAGATCCAGTCGGCGACGCAGGCCACGGGTCAGGCGACAGTGCTCGGCGACCGGGTGACGGTGACGCCGCGGATCGAGACGCTGCCGGTGTTCGTGCGTGCGGGCACGATCCTGCCACGCCAGCCGCTCGTGCAGAGCACCGCGCAGGTGCCGGACGGGCCGTTGCAGCTCGACGTCTATCCCGGCGACGACTGTCGCGGCGACCTGTATGCCGACGACGGCCATTCGATGGGCTATACCCGCGGCGCCTTCCTGCGGCAGGCGATCACCTGCCAGATCGGCGACACCGGCATGACGCTGCGCTTCGCGGCGCGACAGGGGCGCTATGCGCCGTGGTGGAAGCAGCTGCGCGTCGTCGTCCATGGCTGGACGGGCGAGGGCGCGGTATCGGCGGCGCGCCGCACCGTGGCGGCGCAGGTGGATGCGACCGCGGGAACGCTCAGCTTCACCTTGCCCGACCAGCGCAAGGCAGGCGATATCACCATCACCCGTCGCTGACAGAAGAAGGACCATCATGGCCAACATCCCGTTCGACATCCCCCACGGCCTCGGCAAGGACGAGGCGCGCCGCCGGATCGAGGCGGGGCTGCCCAAGCTGGCGCAGCACATCCCCGGCGGCGGCACGGTGGAGGCGGACTGGACCGGGCCGGACACGCTCGCGCTGGCGATCGTCGCGATGGGTCAGAAGGTCGCAGCCGAGATGGTGATCGGCGAAGCGAACGTCGGCGGCACCGTCAAGGTGCCGATGATGCTCGCGATGATGTCCGGCCCGATCGCCGATTTCGTGAAGACCAGCGCGGAGAAGATGCTGGCGAAGCCGGCCTGACGCGGTCGGCCTTACCCCAGCCGCTCCGCGTGCCAGCGCAGGTGATCGGCCATGAACGTCGCGATGAAATAATAACTGTGGTCGTAGCCCGGCTGCATCCGCAGCGTCAGGTCGATCCCCGCCGCGGCGCAGGCGTCGGCGAGCAATCGGGGCTTCAGCTGTTCGGTGAGGAACTGGTCGGCATCGCCCTGATCGACCAGCAGCGCCGGCACCCGCGCGCCGTCCTCGATCAGCGCCACGGCGTCGTGCGCGCGCCATGCCGCGCGATCCGTACCCAGATAGCCGCCCAGCGCCTTTTCGCCCCACGGCACCTGCGAGGGCGCGACGATCGGCGCGAATGCAGACACCGCGCGGAACCGGTCGGCGAAGGTCAGCCCGATGGTCAGCGCGCCATGGCCGCCCATCGAATGGCCCATGATCGACTGGCGCGTCATGTCGGCGGGAAAGTGTTCGCCGATCAGCGCCGGCAGTTCCTCGGTGACGTAGGACCGCATGCCGAAATGCGACGTCCACGGCGCCTGCGTCGCATCGACGTAGAAGCCCGCACCCTGCCCGAAGTCATAGGCGGGATCGTCCGCCACGCCCTCGCCGCGCGGCGAGGTGTCCGGCGCGACGAAGATCAGCCCCAGCTCGGCGCATGCGCGGCGATAGTCGCCCTTGTCGGTGACGTTGGCATGGGTGCAGGTGAGGCCCGACAGATACCAGACCACCGGCAGCCGGGCGCCCTCTTCGTGCGGCGGCACGTAGACCGAGAAGGTCATCGGCGTCCCCGTCGCGGTCGAGGCGTGGGTATAGACGCCCTGCGTGCCGCCATAGGCGGCCGCCGTCGAAACCGTGTCGATCGTCATCTGAACACCAATGTCCTGTTGCCGTTGAGGAAGACGCGCCGTTCGCCAACCCAGGCGACTGCGCGGGCGAGCACCTGCGATTCGATGTCGCGGCCGATGCGGATGAGGTCGTCGACGCTCGCGCGGTGATCGACGCGCTCGACCGCCTGTTCGATGATCGGCCCTTCGTCGAGTTCGCCGGTGACGAAATGCGCGGTCGCACCGATCAGCTTGACGCCGCGGGCATGCGCGCGGTGATAGGGTTGCGCGCCCTTGAAGCCGGGCAGGAAGCTGTGATGGATGTTGATGCACCGCCCCTCGACCGCCGCGACGAGGCGGGGGCCGAGCACCTGCATATAGCGGGCGAGCACGAGATAATCGGCGCGCGTCTCCGCCATCAGCGCGACGATCGCCGCTTCCTGTCGGTCGCGGGTGTCGGCGGTGACCGGCAGGTGGTGCCAGGGCAGGCCGTGCCATTGCACCAGCGGGCGCAATGCATCGTGATTGGACAGCACGCCGACGATCTCGACCGGCAGCGCGCCCGTCTGCCAGCGGTGGAGCAGATCGTTAAGGCAATGCGAGCCCTTCGACACCGCGATCAGCACGCGCGGCCGGTCGTCGTTGGCGTTGAGGTCCCAGTCGAAGCCGAACGTCGCCGCGACCGGCGCCAGCGCCGCGCGCACCGCCGCGGGCTCGTCCGGGAAGCGCGCACCGCCGCCTGTGAAGACGACGCGCATGAAGAAGCGCCCCGTCTCCAGATCGGCATATTGCTGGCTGTCGAGGATGAACCCGTCGATCCCGGCGAGCGCGCCGGACACCGCCGCGACGATGCCGACCCGGTCTTGGCAGGTCAGCGTCAGGACCAGCGCGCGCGCCGCATCGGTCATCAGGCGGCGACGCGGTGCATCGCGCACACCTTGTTGCCCGCGGGATCGCGCAGATAGGCGAGGAACAGCGGCCCGAACGGTGACTGGCGCACACCCGGCGCGTCCTCGATCGCGGTGCCGCCCGCGGCGAGCCCGGCGGCATGCCATGCCTCGGCGGCCTCGGGAGAGGCGGCGGCGAAGCCGATCGTCCCGCCATTGGCATGGCAGGCCGGCTCGCCGTTGATCGGCCTGGTCAGGATCAGCCGCCCGCCGTCGTTCATATAGACGGTGCGGCCCAGCGGATCGCTCCGCCCCGGCTTGATGCCGAGCGCACCGAGGGTCGCGTCATAGAAGGCCTTCGACGCATCCATATCGTCGGTGCCGATCATCACATGGCTGAACATAGTCACTCTCCTGTTTATCGTTATGGTCCGTGCATGCCGGACCGGACCGTCGCGTCACCCGGAGCATGTCTGGCACAACACCAGCATGGGGGCTCTTTCCTCAATAGATCACGACGCTGCGAATGCTTTCGCCGGCGTGCATCAGGTCGAACCCCTTGTTGATCTCATCCAGCGTCAGCCGGTGGGTAATCATCGGGTCGATCTGGATCATGCCGTCCATATACCAGTCCACGATCTTCGGCGTGTCGGTGCGCCCGCGCGCGCCGCCGAACGCGGTGCCGCGCCAGTTGCGTCCCGTCACCAGCTGGAACGGGCGGGTGCTGATCTCCTTGCCCGCCTCGGCGACGCCGATGACGATGCTCGTGCCCCAGCCGCGATGGCAGCATTCCAGCGCCTGCCGCATCACGTCGGTGTTGCCGGTCGCGTCGAAGCTGTAGTCGGCGCCGCCGTCGGTCAGCTGGACGATATGGGGAACGATATCGCCGACCAGCTTCGGATTGGCGAAATGGGTCATGCCGAAGCGGCGGCCCCAGTCCTCGCGGTCGGGATTGATGTCGACGCCGACGATCATCTTCGCGCCGGCCAGCTTCGCGCCCTGGATGACGTTGAGGCCGATGCCGCCCAGCCCGAAGACGACGACGGTGTCGCCCGGCTGCACCTTGGCGGTGTGGACGACCGCACCGACGCCGGTGGTGACGCCGCAGCCGACGTAGCAGCTGGTGTCGAACGGCGCGTCGGGCCGGATCTTCGCCACCGCGATCTCGGGCAGCACCGTGAAGTTCGAGAAGGTCGAACACCCCATATAGTGGAAGATCGGCTGCCCCTTGTAGCTGAACCGCGTCGTGCCGTCGGGCATCAGCCCCTTGCCCTGCGTCGCGCGGATCGCGGTGCACAGGTTGGTCTTGCCGCTGAGGCAGGATTTACACTGGCGGCATTCGGGCGTGTAGAGCGGGATGACGTGGTCGCCGGGCGCGACGCTGGTGACGCCCGCGCCCACCTCGCGCACGATCCCCGCGCCCTCGTGGCCCAGCACGCTCGGGAACAATCCCTCGCTGTCGAGGCCGTCGAGCGTATAGGCGTCGGTGTGGCAGATGCCGGTCGCCATGATCTCGACCAGAACCTCGCCGGCCTTCGGTCCCTCGAGGTCGAGTTCGACGATCTCGAGCGGCTTCTTCGCCTCGAACGCGACGGCGGCACGGGTCTTCATCGGGATCACTCCGGGTAACTTCTGGCGACAGCGCGGTTAACGCCCGGGGGGGGCGGGAAGCAAGCACCGATCCCGAGGTTGATCTTGGGGTAATGCTATATCATAGCGCGGGATAATGACGATCGACACGCTCGCCACGCCCGTCCGCGCCCCTGCTGCCCGCACCGCCGCAACCGCCGCCCGTATCGGATCGATCGACGGCCTACGCGGGCTCGTCATGCTGCTGATGCTGGTCGATCACGCGCGCGAAACCTTCTTCTATGGCCATCAGGTCGCCGATCCGATGGGTCTTGCCGCGGTGACGCCGGGCCTGTTCTTCACGCGGCTGGCGGCGCATCTGTGTGCGCCGGTCTTCGTCGCGCTCACCGGCCTCGCCGCATGGCTGTACGGCGCGCGCCGGCCGGCGGCGGCGACCTCGGCGTTCCTGCTCAAGCGCGGGCTGTTCCTGATCCTCCTCGAACTGACCGTCATCGGTTTCGCCTGGACCTTCGCCTGGCCGCCGACTACCGTGTTCCTGCAGGTGATCTGGGCGATCGGCTGGTCGATGATCGCACTCGCCGCGCTCGTCCACCTGCCGCGCGCGTGGATCGCCGCGATCGGCGGGATCATCGTCGTCGGCCACAATATGCTCGATCCGGTCGCCATCGCCGACGGCCAGCCGGGCCATGTCCTGTGGGCCATCCTGCACGATCGCGGCTATATCGATCTGTGGGAGGGGGCGCGGGCGCGAACCTCCTATCCGGTGCTGCCGTGGGTCGGGGTGATCGCGCTCGGCTATGCGATCGGGCCGTGGTTCGCGGTGGACACGCCGGCGGCGGTGCGCACACACCGGCTGCGCCGGTGCGGTATGGTAGCGCTGGTCGCCTTCGCCGTCGTCCGCGGGCTGAACGGCTATGGCGATCCCCATCCGTGGCAGGTCGGCGATACCCCGCTCGCGACGGTGATGAGCCTGCTCAATGTCACCAAATACCCGCCTTCGCTCGATTTCCTGCTGCTGACGCTCGGTATCGGTGCGCTGTTGCTGGCGGCATGGCCGGCACGGGCAGGGCGCTGGCTGGCCGTGCTCGGCGGCGCGCCGCTGTTCTTCTATATCCTCCACCTCTACGTCCTTCACATCGTGCGGATCGTCGCGGCAAGGGCGGCGGGCGTGACCACCGCCGACCTGCCCGACGTCCCATCCGTCGCCTGGCTTTGGCTGATCGCCGCTGTACTGACGCCGCCGCTGTGGCTGGCGACGCGATGGTTCGCCGCGCACAAGCGGGCCAGCGGTGCGCGGTGGATGCGCTATCTCTGACAGGTGCGTATGATAATCATTCGCAAGAGAGTTGAACTGTTGTTCCGCCGCGGCTAGTCGAGGCGGGTGAGCCGCACCGAATCCGCCCCCAGACCCGTCGTCCGCAAGCGCAAGAGCAAATGGCGCGGCTGGTGGCTCAAGCAATTGCATACATGGCACTGGATGAGCGCGGCGATCTCGCTGGTCGGCATGTTGCTGTTCGCCGCGACCGGGATCACGCTCAACCATGCCGCCTCGATCGGCGCGACCCCGGTCGTCACCGACAAGGCCGGCACATTGCCTCCGCCGCTGCTGCGCGCACTCGCGAAGCCCGCTGCCGCCGATGCACCGTTGCCCGCGCCCGTCGCCGCCGCGGTCAGCCGCGCGGTCGGCCTCGATCCCGCCGGCCATCCCGGCGAATGGTCCGACGCCGACGTCTATGTGGCGCTGCCCCGGCCCGGCGGCGACGCCTGGGTCAGCATCGACCGCACCAGCGGCGCGATCACCTCGGAAGCCACCAGCCGCGGCTGGATCGCCTATCTCAACGACCTCCACAAAGGCCGCAACACCGGCGGCGCGTGGAGCTGGTTCCTCGATATCTTCGCCGGCGCCTGCATCCTGTTCACGCTGACCGGGCTGCTGCTGCTCCAGCTCCACGCCCGCCACCGCCCGACCACCTGGCCGATCGTCGCGGCCGGCGTCGTCATCCCGATCGTCCTGATCCTCGTCTTCATCCATTAAGGGGAAAATATGCGCCCATCGACCTTCGCGCTGATCGGCGGCGTCATCGCCGCCCCGGCGAGCGCCGCTACCGTCACCGTCACCATCCCCAAACAGGATGTCGCCGAATATCACCGCCCCTATGTCGCGATGTGGGTGGAGCCGGTCGGCGGCGGCGCGCCACGCACCGTTGCGCTCTGGTATGAGACGAAGAAGACCGGCAAGGACGCCGGCACGAAATATCTCGCCGACCTGCGCGCCTGGTGGCGCAAGGGCGGCCGCTCGATGACCGTCCCCGCCGACGGCGTCAGCGGCGCCACCCGCGCGCCGGGGCAATATACCGTCCGCCTGCCCGACAATCTCAAGCCCGGCCAATATGTCCTCAACGTCGAGGCGGCGCGGGAAACCGGCGGCCGCGAACTTGTCACGCTGCCGCTGACCGTGCCCAACCCGAATGCGCGTGCCGCCGGCAAGACCGAGCTCGGCGCGATCACGCTCTCCGCCCGCTGAAGGACCGCCCGATGAAGCCCTATGCCATCCGCCTGCTGGCCGCGACTGCGCTTATCGCGGCCCCGGCGGTGCTCTCCGCTCACCGGATGTGGATGCTGCCGTCCGGCACCGTCTTTTCCGGCACCGACAGCTGGGCGACGATCGACGCCGCGGTGTCGAACGACCTGTTCTTCTTCGATCACCAGCCGCTGCGCCTCGACGGGGTCAAGGTGTGGCAGCCCGATGGCAGCGAGGGCAAGCTGCAAAACGGCGCGACCGGCCGCTATCGCTCGGTGTTCGACGTCGAACTCGACAAGCCCGGCACATGGAAGGTGGCGACGCAGATGTCCGCCGTCATGGGCAGCTTCAAGGCGGATGGCGTCGAGAAGCGCGTCGGCGGCCGCGGTGGCCTGCCGCGTCCCGGCCAGCCCGCGCCGCTGACCGTCGCCGACATCCCCGCCAACGCCACCGAGGTGAAGCTGACCGAAATGTCGTCGCGCAACGAGGTGTTCCTCACCGCCGGCGCGCCGACCACGACGGTGCTCAAGCCGACCGGCAAGGGGCTGGAATTTGCGCCCGTCACCCATCCCGACGAACTCGTCGCCGGCGAGGCAGCGAAATTCCGCTTCCTGATCGACGGTAAGCCCGCGCCCGGTCTCAAGGTCACCGTCATCCCCGGCGGCAAGCGCTATCGCAACGACGAAGGCGCGATGAACCTGACAACCGGCGCTGACGGCGTGCTCACTGTGACCTGGCCGACTGCCGGTATGTACTGGCTCAACGCCACCGCGACCGACACCAAGACGACCGTTCCGCGCGCGACCGAACGCCGGATGACCTACGTCACCACGCTGGAAGTGCTGACCCCCTGAGCCCGCCCGCGATGCGGATCGCCTTGCCCGCGGTCATCGACCCGGCGGCGGTTGCGGCGCACGATCCGGCCGCGGCGGTCGTCGATCTCGGCGGGGAGACGATGGGGACGCGCTGGAGCGTGCGCGCCGTCCTTCCCGCCGGCATGTCGGTCGCCGTGCTCGAGGCCGCGATCGTCGCGCGCTTCGACGGCATCGTCGGCGAGATGAGCCACTGGTCGCCGACCTCGCTGCTGTCGCGCTTCAATCGCGCGGGCGCAGGAGAGTGGGCGACGCTGCCGCCCGATTTCGCGCATGTCGTCGCGCGTGGGCTGGCGATCGCCGCGGCAACCGGCGGTGCGTTCGATCCGACGATCGGCCGGCTGGTCGACCTGTGGGGCTTCGGTCCGTACCCGGTCGATGCGCCGCCGACCGACGTGGCGCTGTCGTCCGCGCTCGCTGCGGCGGGCTGGCGACGCCTGACCTACAGCGCTGGCGACCGCCGCCTGCGCCAGCCGGGCGGGCTGGCGCTCGACCTGTCGGGCATCGCCAAGGGGTTTGCGGTCGACGCCGTGGCGGACCTGCTCGCGCGGCGCGGCGTGGTCCATGCGCTGGTCGAGATCGGCGGCGAACTCATCGGCCGCGGCCTGCGCCCTGACGGCGAGCCATGGTGGGTCGATCTGGAGGTGCCGCCCGGCGGCACTCTGGCGCCGCTACGGATCGCCTTGCACGGCCTCGCCGTCGCCACCTCCGGCGACTATCGGCGCGGCGCCCACACCATCGATCCGCGCGCCGGCCATCCCGTGACCAACGGCATCGTGTCCGTAAGCGTCATCCACGCCGACGCGTTGACCGCGGACGCCTGGGCGACCGCGCTGACCGTGCTGGGGGTAGAGCTGGGGCTGGCACTGGCGGCGACGCACCGCATCGCCGGCCGGATCGTCACGCTGGTCGATGGCGAAACGCGCGAATATTTGACGCCAGCGCTTGATGCGATGCTGAGTAATTGACCCAGCCGACCTTGCCCCCACCGTTCGTCATTGCGAGCGCAGCGAAGCACGCCAGAGAACCGTATGACGCTCTGGATTGCTTCGCTGCGCTCGCAATGACGGGTGACGGGTTTATCCCGCGTTGAACACCGCGCCTAGGATCATGACGTTGTCCGCCGGCTCGCTGACCTGCACCGCGCCACCTGCCTGCGCGACCAACGTATGCACCAGATAGGCCGCCGCCGCGCGCGGGGTGACGCCGCCCGTGCGCTCGCCGTCGGTCAGCGTCTCGCGCAATTCCGGGTCGAGGATGATCCGTGGCCCCTCGATCTTGACCACGATCTCGAGCTGGCCGTTGTTCTCCTCGCCACCGACGTCGAGCGTGCCGCCGCGGACCAGCGCCTCGCTGGCGATCAGCGTCAGGTTCAGCATCACCTTCATCGCGGTCTTCGGCAGCGCCTCGCCCTCGACCCACCAGTTGAACGTCGTCCGCTTGTTGTCGACCAGCAGCCCTTCGATCGCGGTCTTCGCCTCGCGACTGTCGATCCGCTCGGCGAAGCCGCCGCCCGCGCCGAACGCCAGCCGGAAGAACTTGAGCTTGTTTGCGGATGCGCGCGCACTCTCGCTGAGCAGCTGGAACACCCGCGCGCGCATCTCCGGGTCGTTCTCGTCGCCAAGCAGTTCCAGCCCGTTATTGAGCGCGCCGACCGGCGACAACAGATCGTGGCACAGCCGCGAACACAGCAAACTCGCGAAATCGACCGGGCTGACGGACATTGGTATCCCCTGAACTCTCGGGCGATCTGTGGCCGACCCGAGTCGCGCTGGCAAGCCGCGCGCGGCTCAGCCGATGGGACGCGCATCTAGGGCAACACGCTCGAACCGTCCCTCGACCGGGCCGTCCGCGACCGCGCGCCACCCGCGCACCACGCCGCCCGCCGCGATCAGCCACAAGGCGCCGTCCGCCATCGCACTCTCTGCATCGCGCGGCGACGGCACCGCCACGCCGGTCGGGTGCGAATGATAATGGCCGACGATTTGCGGTCCGCCGGTCCGCGCCGCGCGATGTGCCGCCACCAGCGCGGCGGGATCGATCTCGAACCAGCGTGCCGGATCGGCGGCGACATTGCGGCAGGGCAGGGCGGCGGTGATCGCCTGCGCATCGCCGAACAACAGCCCGCAGATCTCCACCTGCGGGGACGCCGCGGCCTCCGTCAGGATTTGCCGGACAAGCTCGCTTGCAATCGTCACCGCCATGCCCACATCCCTAATCCATGGACCGGGGGGTTTCCATCATACAGGCGACGATCGCCACCACGGCCGACGGCTGGCGGCTGGATCGTGCGCTCGCCGATGCGGTGCCGACGCTGTCGCGCGAGCGGCTGAAGGTGCTGATCGCCAGTGGCGCGGTCACCCGCGACGGCACGATGGTGCGCGACCCCGCCAAGCGCGCCGCGGCGGGCGACCGGCTGTCGGTCGCGGTGCCGATCCCGACGCTGCCGCACAACGAAGCGCAGGATATTCCGCTCGTCGTCGCCTATGAGGACGAACACCTCATCGTGATCGACAAGCCCGCCGGGCTCGTCGTCCATCCCGCCGCGGGCAATCTCGACGGCACGCTCGTCAACGCGTTGCTTCACCATTGCCAGGGCAGCCTGTCGGGGATCGGCGGCGTCGCCCGGCCGGGCATCGTTCATCGCATCGACAAGGACACGTCGGGCCTGATGGTCGCGGCCAAGACCGACCGCGCGCATGAGGGGCTCGCCCGCCAGTTTCACGACCACAGCATCGACCGCCGCTATCGCGCCATCGTCGGCGGCCTGCCCCGCCCGGCGGAGGGCAAGGTCGACGCCCCGCTCGCGCGGTCGGCGACCAATCGCAAGAAGATCGCGATCGTGCAGGGCGGCAAGCGCGCGGTGACACATTTCCGCACGATGGAACGGCTGCGCGACGCGGCGCTGGTCGAATGCCGGCTGGAGACGGGCCGCACGCATCAGGTGCGCGTTCACATGGCCTCGATCGGCCACGCCTTGCTGGGTGACCCGGTCTATGGTAGAACAAAGGGTGCTCAAAAAGCATTGCTGGAAACCCTCGGTTTCCGCCGGCAGGCCTTGCATGCCGCGCACCTCGGGTTCATCCATCCGGTGAAAAGCACCGCTTTGGCGTTCGATAGCGATATGCCTGCTGACATGCAGGAACTGTTCACCGAGCTTCACGTATAGGTTAGAGCCGTTCGTCGCCGCAGTGCGGGATGAATGCCTCCGCAAAATAAGGGAGATCAGATCATGGCAGCACGCAGCAACGTCCCCGCGACGATTCCTGCCCTCGGCGGGGAGCAGAGCCTCAACCGCTACCTGTCCGAGATCAAGAAATTCCCCATCCTCACGCCCGAGCAGGAATTCATGCTCGCCAAGCGCTTCCAGGAGCATGGCGACACCGATGCGGCGGCGCAGCTCGTCACTTCGCACCTGCGGCTCGTGGCGAAGATCGCAATGGGCTATCGCGGCTATGGCCTGCCGACGTCCGAACTCATCAGCGAGGGCAACATCGGCCTGATGCAGGGCGTGAAGAAATTCGAGCCGGACCGGGGCTTCCGCCTCGCCACCTATGCGATGTGGTGGATCCGCGCCTCGATCCAGGAATATATCCTGCGCTCGTGGAGCCTCGTGAAGATGGGCACCACCGCGGCGCAGAAGAAGCTGTTCTTCAACCTGCGCCGGATGAAGTCTAAGCTCGACGCGTTCGAGGACGGCGACCTCAAGCCCGAGCATATCACCAAGATCGCTACCGATCTGGGCGTCGCCGAGAGCGACGTCGTGTCGATGAACCGCCGCATGGCGATGGGCGGCGATACGTCGCTCAACGTCTCGATGCGCGAGGATGGCGAGGGGCAGTGGCAGGACTGGCTGCAGGACGACGCGCCGCTGCAGGACAGCGTCGTCGCCGAGGCACAGGAGGCGGACGTCCGCCACGGCATGCTGGTGTCGGCGATGGACGACCTCAACGACCGCGAGAAGCACATCCTCACCGAACGCCGCCTGACCGACGATCCCAAGACGCTCGAGGAACTGAGCCAGGTCTATGGCGTCAGCCGCGAACGCGTCCGCCAGATCGAGGTGCGCGCGTTCGAAAAGCTGCAGAAGGCGATGATGCGCATCGCCGGCGAAAAGCGCCTGCTCGCCGCCGCATGACATGGGCCGCACCGTCGTCATCGGCGGCGGCGCGGCCGGAATCGCTGCTGCCCGTCGTCTGGACGACGCGGGGACGGAGGTGCTGCTGGTCGAGGCGGGTGATCGATTGGGGGGCAGAGCGCACAGCCTGAGCCTCCCTATCCCCGTCAAGCCGACCGTCGACCTCGGCTGCGGCTGGCTCCACTCCGCCCGGCGCAATCCCTGGACCGCGATCGCCGAGCGCGACGGCTTTGCGATCGACCGCTCCTCCCCTAATTGGGGCGAGCAATGGCGCGACCTCGGTTTCCCGCCCGAGGCAAAAAGTGCCTTTCGCGACGCTTATGCGCGTTTCAAAGCCGCCGCTCATGCCGCGCTCGACGGACCCGACCAGCCGCTCTCGGCCTTCGTCGCGCTGGATGATCCGTGGCGTCCGATGATCGACGCCATCTCCGGCTATGCCAATAGCGCGCCGCTGGACCGCGTGTCGCTGCACGACTGGGCCGCCTATGAAGATGCCGCGACGGACGACAATTGGGCGCTTCCCGCCGGCTATGGCACGCTCGTCGTCCACCATGCCGCGGACGTGCCGGTGCGGCTCGCCACGCCGGTCCTCCGCATCGATCACGGCGGCCGTACGATCCGCCTCGATACCCCGGTGGGCGTGATCGAGGCCGATCGCGTCGTGCTCGCCATTCCAACGACCACTTATGCTGCGCTTCGCTTCGACCCGCCGCTTCCCGCCAAGCACGATGCCGCCGCCGCGTTGCCGCTCGGCCTCGCCGACAAGGTGTTCTTCGCCGTCGACGCGCCCGAATGGCCGGCCAATGCCCACCTCATCGGCGCTCCCGACAGTGCCTGCACCGCCAGCCATCGCCTGTCGCCCTTCGGTCTGCCGATCATCGAAAGCTTCTTTGGCGGCGCCTGTGCGGAGGCGATGCCCGATGCCGCCGCCGCGACCGATTTCGCGCATAAGGAACTGGTCGCGCTGCTCGGCGCGTCGTGGCGATCGCGCGTGACGCCGCTGACGGCGACGCACTGGCGCGCCGCCCCGCATATCCACGGCAGCTACAGCCACGCCCGCGTCGGCCATGCCCCCGCGCGCGCTGTGCTGGCGGCGCCGGTGGACGACCGGCTGTTCTTCGCGGGCGAGGCCTGTTCGCGTCACGACTTCTCGACCGCCCATGGCGCCTACCGGACCGGCGTCGATGCCGCCGATGCCATCCTGGGCTTGCTGGCGACCGCACCCGCCCCGTAAGAGGCGGCGATGATCTCCATCCTCCGCATCCTGTTCAAGGCCGGCCTCGTATTCGTCGGCGTCAGCGTGCTGTGGGTCGGTATCTACCGCTTCGTGCCGGTGCCGTTCACCTGGACGATGGCGGGCGACCTGCTCGCCGGACGCAGCGTCACCAAGCAATGGATGCCGCTGTCCCAGATGGACCCCGACATGGCACGCGCCGCCATCGCCGGCGAGGATTCGCGCTTCTGCGAACACCATGGTTTCGATTTCCGCGCGATCGCCGGCGCAGCCTATCGCAACGCGCAGGGCGGGCGCATCCGTGGCGGTTCTACGATCAGCCAGCAGACCGCCAAGAACGCCTTCCTTTTCCAGGGTGGCGGCTATGTCCGCAAGGCTTTCGAGGCCTATTTCACCGTCCTGATCGAGACGCTGTGGAGCAAACGCCGGATCATGGAGGTCTATCTCAACGTCGCCGAGACGGGAATCGGCACCTATGGCGCGGATGCCGCGGCGCTGCGCTATTTCGGGCATGACGCGACCCGGCTGTCGCCGACCGAGGCGGGTCGCATCGCCGCGGTGCTGCCGCTGCCGAAGAAGCGCGCGGCGATCGATCCGCGCGGCTTCGTCCGGCGCCACGGCAACACGCTCGCCCGCTACGTCAGCACGGTGCGCCGCGCCGGACTGGACAGCTGTCTGAAGTAGAGCCGGGGCATTTCCCTCTCCCATTCGGAGAGAGGGCGCAGGTCAGAACGGCAGCTTGAAGCCCGGCGGCAGCGGCAGGCCGCTGGTCATCTTCGACATTTCGGCGCCCGACACCGCATCCGCCTTTGTGCGAGCGTCGTTAAACGCCGCCGCCAGCAGGTCCTCGAGCATCTGTTTCTCGGAGAGCTCGATCAGCGAATCGTCGATCGCGATGTTGATGATCCGCCCCTTGGCGCTCGCCTTCACCTTTACGAGCCCGCCGCCCGAGACGCCCTCGACCTCGATCGTGTCGAGCTGGTCCTGCGCCTTCTGCAACTCGCTCTGGACGTTCTGCGCCATCGCGAGGATTTCATCGAGGTTCTTCATGCGATACTCCGTTTGCCGGGCCAGGCTTCCAGTTCCGCTTCCGGGAAGGCCGCGAACGCCGCCTTCACCAGCGGCGTGTCGAGGATCGCCTGGCGCGTCGCCTCTTCATCGGCCTTGGCCTGCTCCCGCAAGGTAGGCGCGCCGGGCGCATCCTCCAAGGCGATCTTCCACACATGGCCGGTCGTCTTCTTCAGCGCGTCGGCGACGTCGCGCAGCGTATCCGCCGACATCGGCCGCGATCCGCTCAGGATCAGCTCGGGCGCGGCATAGCGGACGACGCGCGCGCCGTTGCTCAGCTGCGCCGCGACCGCGTGATGGCCGTTGTCCTCCAGTAGTTCGACCAGCCCGGCGAAGTCGGCGGGCGGGCCCTGCCGCTCGGCCGCGACCGGTGCAGCCGGGGGCGCGAGTGCCGCCACGGCCGCCGGTGCCGCTGCAATCCTGCCGCTCGCGATCTGCCGCGCGAGCTCGCCCGGATCAGGCAGGGTCGAGGCGTGGATCGCGCGCAGCAACGCCATTTCCGCTGCCTCGATCGGCAACGCCGCCTTGGCGACCTCGTCATGCCCCTTCAGGAACAATTGCCACAGGCGATGCAGCGCGGGGAAGGACAGCCTCGCGGCCCATTCGGCACGCGCGTTGCGCTCCTCGACGGGCTGCGCCGGGTCCTCGGCCGTGCCGACCTTGGCAAGCGTGATGCCGTGCACCGTCTCCAGCATCGCCCGCAGCACCGATTGCGGGTCGACGCCATAATCATATTGCCGGCGCAGGCTGGCGAGACTGGCCGCCGCATTGCCGGCGAGCACCAGCCCGAGCAGGTCGCGCACCGCACCGCGATCGGACAGGCCGAGCATCTGCCGCACCGCCGCCGCGGTGACGCCGCCGCCCTCCAGCCCGGCATGCGCGATGCCCTGGTCGAGGATCGACAGGCCGTCGCGCGCCGACCCTTCCGCCGCGCGTGCGATCAGCATCAGCGCCTCCGGCTCGGCCTCGACGCCCTCCTCCCTGCAGACGAAGGCGAAATGCCCGGCCAGCTGTTCGGCGGAGATGCGGCGCAGGTCGAACCGCTGGCAGCGCGACAGCACGGTGATCGGCACCTTGTTCACCTCGGTCGTGGCGAACAGGAACTTCACGTGCGCGGGCGGCTCCTCCAGCGTCTTCAACAGCGCGTTGAAGGCGTTCTTGGACAGCATGTGGACCTCGTCCACGATGTAGATCTTGTAGCGCGCCGACACCGCGGCATAGCGCGCGGCATCGATGATCTCGCGCACGTCGTCGACGCCGGTGTGGCTCGCGGCGTCCATCTCGATCACGTCGATATGGCGCCCCTCGGCGATCGCGCGGCAGGGCTCGCACACCCCGCATGGATCGATCGTCGGGCCGCCGCTGCCATCCGGGCCAACGCAGTTGAGCGCCTTGGCGATCAGGCGTGCGGTCGACGTCTTGCCGACCCCGCGCACGCCGGTCATCAGGAACGCATGCGCCAGCCGGTCGCGCTTGATCGCATTGCCCAGCGTGGTGACCATCGCATCCTGCCCAATCAGTTCGGAAAAGGTCTGCGGACGGTATTTGCGCGCGAGCACGCGATAGGGGCCAGAGGCAGGCGGCGTCGGCACCGCGGGTTGCGGCACTTCGCCCAGGTCAAAGGAATCGGCCATTGTCCCGCATATAGGTGGCGGACGCGCCGCTGTCGAAGGCTGGGTTTGCCGCCGCCGCGCACGTGGCGTATCGACCGCCTGGCGCCAGCCCCGCGCGCACACCGGAAACCCCAGCATCCATGACCCCCGTCCTCGGCGTAACGGAATCGATTCTCGGCCAGCCCTGGCAATGGCGCAGCCTCGCCGCCGACGGGCGCGACGGGTTCGGCACCGACGATCTCGTGACGCAGCTGCTGCTCGCCCGCGGTGCGCCGCGCGAGGCGCTCGACCGGCATCGCAACCCGTCGATCCGCGCGTTCATGCCCGATCCCTCGATCTTCCGCGACATGGACCGAGCCGCCGAACGGCTCGCCGATGCGGTGCAGGCGCGCGAGAGCATCGCGGTGTTCGGCGACTATGACGTCGATGGCGCGACCTCGGCGGCGCTGCTGATCCTCGTCCTGCGCGATCTCGGTGTCGAGGCGCGGCCCTACATCCCCGATCGCCTGCTGGAGGGGTACGGCCCGTCCGGCGACGCGCTCGTACGACTGGCGCAGGAGGGCGCCTCGCTGATCGTCACGGTCGATTGCGGCGCGCAGGCGTTCGAGGCGCTGGCGACCGCGCATGCGCATCCCGTCGACGTCCTCGTCGTCGACCATCACAAATGCGCCGCCGCGCTGCCGCTCGCGCATGCGCTGGTGAACCCCAACCGCCTCGACGAGGACGAGGGCGCGGCGCATGGCCATCTCGCCGCGGTCGGCGTCTGTTTCCTGCTCGCCGCCGCGCTGATCCGCACGCTGCGGACGCGCGGCTTCTTCGCCGACCGCGCCGAACCGCGGCTGATCGATCATCTCGATATCGTCGCGCTCGGCACCGTCGCCGATGTCGCGCAGCTGCGCGGGCTCAATCGCGCCTTCGTCGCGCAGGGGCTGAAGGTGATGGCGCAGGGCCGCAACATCGGTCTTGCCGCGCTGGTCGCCGCCTCGCGCCTCACCCGTGCGCCGACGTGCAGCGACCTCGGCTTCGCGCTCGGGCCGCGGATCAACGCCGGCGGTCGCGTTGGTCGCGCTGACCTCGGCGTCCGGTTGCTCACCACGCGCGACGCCGACGAGGCGCGGACCATCGCCGAGGAACTCGATCGCCTCAACGAGGAACGCCGCGCGATCGAGATGGAGGTGCAGCTCGCCGCCGACACGATGATCGCCGCCGACCGCCGCGTCGCGGTGGTCGCGGGGGAGGGGTGGCACCCCGGCGTGATCGGCATCGTCGCCGGGCGCCTTAAGGAAAAGCTCGGTCGCCCCGCGATCGTCATCGCGATCGGCGAGGACGGGCTCGGCAAGGGGTCGGGCCGCTCGATCGCGGGCGTCGACCTCGGTGCGGCGGTGCTCACCGCGCGCGAACAGGGCCTGCTCGTCGCCGGCGGCGGCCATGCGATGGCCGCTGGGCTGACGATCGCCGCCGACCGAATCGCCGCCTTCGCCGATTTCCTCGAGGAACGGCTCGCCGCCGGCGTGGATCGCGCGACGGGCGACCGCGCGCTGCTGGTCGATGCGGTACTCGCGCCCGGCGGGATCAATCCGCTGCTGGTCGAATCGCTCGACGTCGGCGGACCCTATGGCATGGGCTGGCCGGCGCCGCGGATCGCCGCCGGACCGGTGCGGATCATCAAGGTCGACGTCGTCGGCAACGGCCATGTCCGCGCGGTCGTGGCGGGCGACGACGGCCGCAGTTTCAAGGCGGTAGCCTTCCGCGCCGCCGACACCGCGCTGGGTCAGGCCTTGCTCGGCGCTGCGCCGCACCGCCGGCTGTGGCTCGCAGGCCGTGCGAAGATCGACGACTGGGGCAGCCGCCCCGCCGCCGAACTGCATCTCGAGGATGCGGCATGGGCAAATTGATGAACAGCCCCCTTGACCGATCGCCGACCCTCTTCTAGCAGCACCCCCGCTGGCCCCTTCGTCTAGCGGTTAGGACGCGGCCCTTTCACGGCTGAAGCACGGGTTCGATTCCCGTAGGGGTCACCAGCTTTCACTTCGACATGGCGAAAGCTGGTGACGGGCGGTGCGCGATCGCCCGTCCCGGATCGCCCTCCCCAGTAAACGGGGCCTTAACTCCTCCTCCGTCATGACCACCCGGCAACATCCGGGGACCCATGGACGACCTGCTGCAGGAATTTATCGCCGAGACCCGCGAAACGCTGGAAGCGCTTTCGGGGGAGATCGTCGCGTGGGAAGCCGATCCCACCGATCGCGCGCGTCTCGATGCGATCTTCCGCTTCGTCCACACGGTGAAGGGCAGCTGCGGGTTCCTCGACCTGCCGCGGCTCGCGCGGCTGAGCCATGCCGCCGAGGACGTGCTCGCCGCGGTCCGCGACGGCAAGCGCGTTCCCGACACCGCGCTCGTCAACGCCGTCCTGGCGATCGTCGACCGTATCGGCGAGATCGTCGAGGCAATCGATTCGGGTGCCGGGCTCGACGATTCGAGCGAGGACCTGCTGATCGCCGCGCTCGCCGAGGATGCCCGGCCCGCCGCGCTGGCGCATACCGCCAACGTGCCGCGGGCCAGCAGCCGCTCGGTGCGCCTCAACGTCGACCTGCTCGACCGGATGATGAGCGGCATGTCGGAAATGGTGCTGGCGCGCAACGAACTCGCCCGCCGCCTGCGCGACGAGGCGGTCGATCCGCTGGTCGAGGCGGCGCTGGAGCGCCTGTCGCTGACCGTCGCGGAGATGCGCGACACCGTTACCCGCACGCGCATGCAAAAGATCGACGCGCTGTTCTCTGCCCTGCCGCGGATGGTCCGCGACACCGCCGGGGAACTTGGCAAGCAGGTCGCGCTCAGCATCGACGGATCGGACGTCGAACTCGACCGCGAGATGATCGAGCTGATGCGCGATCCGCTCGTCCATATCATCCGCAACGCCGTCGACCACGGGATCGAGGCGCCGGCGGATCGCAAGGCGGCGGGCAAGCGCGAGGCGGGGCGGCTGATCGTCTCCGCCCGCCAGTCGGGCAACCAGATCCTGATCGAGATCGCCGACGACGGCCGCGGCATCGATGTCGAGCGGCTGGTGATCAAGGCGCGCCAGCAGAAATTGGTGCCGGAGGCCGACCTTGCCGCGATGGATGAGACCGCGCGGCTCGACCTGATCTTCCATCCCGGCCTGTCGAGCCGCGACACGGTGACGGCCATTTCGGGGCGTGGTGTGGGCATGGACGTTGTGCGCGCCAATATCGAGCATATCGGCGGGCGGATCCATCTGTCGAACCAGCCCGGGCGCGGGCTGACGATCGTCATCTACGTGCCGCTGACGCTGTCGATCATGTCGACGATCGTCGTCGGCGTCGGCGACCAGCGCTTCGCGATCGCACGCCAGTCGGTCGACGAGATCCTGCGCGTGCGCGGCGAATCGGTGCGGATCGACACGATCGGCGATGCGGCGGTGGCGACGGTGCGCGGCCGGCGCCTGCCGCTCGTGTCGCTCGGCCGGCTGCTCGGCATCGGCACGCCCGACGGCGAGGCGAACCGGACGCTGGCGATTATCTCGACCCGCGACGGCGAATATGCGCTGGCGATCGACGACGTCATCGATACCGAGGAACTGGTGGTGAAGCCCGCCGCCCCGTCGGTGATGGCGACCGGCGTCTATGCCGGCCAGACCCTGCCCGATTCCGGGCTGCCGATGCTGCTGCTCGACGGATCGGGGATCGCCACGATCGCCGGGCTGCGCTTCACCCGCATCATCGCGAGTGAGGACGAGGAGGTCGCCGGGGACCGCGTCGAGGCGATCCCCGCGCTGCTCTTCGAGGATCTGGACGGCCAGCGCCGCGCCCTGCCGCTCGCCGCGATCGACCGCGTCGAACCGGTGTCGACCGACGCCATCCGCCTGACCGCGGGCCAGTGGCGGCTCGCGATCGGCGGCGCGCTGGTGCCGCTCCATTCCGCCGCGCCGATCGGCGATCGGACCGAAGTGCCGGTGCTGCGCCTGACCGACGGCACCACCGAGATCGCCTATGCGATCGACGAACCGATCGAGATCGTCCAGCTGCCCGCGGAGATCGCGCCGGCGCGCGGATCGGGGCCGATCGCGGGCGTGGTCATCATCGATGGCGAACAGGTCGAACTGCTCGACGCGCACGCGCTCTTCTCCGCCGAATGGCAGCCGCAGGCGCGCGACCGGCTGTGCTGGCTGCACGTCGACGGCAGCGGATGGATGGAAACCTTCCTGCGGCCGATGCTGGAGGCGTCCGGCTATCGCTGCGTCACCCAGCCGCCGCGCGATGCGCCAGCGGACGTCGTGCTGACCATGGACGCCGACGCGATCACCCCGGGTATCGCGCGCCATGTCGTGCGCCTGCGCCGCGATCCGATCGATCCGGCGGGCGGCGCCAGCATCTATCGCTACGATCGCGCCGCCTTGCTCGAAGCGCTGGCGTGCGCCGTGGGAGGGCGCTGAGATGGAATTATTCCTCATCGCGCAGATCGCCGGCCGCGGCGTCGCGATCGAAACCGGTCAGGTCGATTCGGTGGTCGATATCGCGCAGATCGTCGCGGTGCCGCGTGCCGAGGCGGCGGTCCGCGGCCTCGTCGCGCTGCGCAGCCGGGTCGTGACCGTGATCGACACCGGCACCGCGCTGGGCCTCGACGCCACGCCCGACGGTGCCCGACGTGCGGTCATCACCCGCGTCGATGGCCATCCCTATGCGATCCTCGTCGATGCGCTGGAGGATGTCGCGACGTTCGAACGCCAGCCGCTGTCGTCCGGCCTCGCGCTCGATCGCGGCTGGGCGTCGGTCGGCGTCGGTCTGGTCGAGCGGGACGGCGAACCGCTGCTGATCGTCGATCTCGCCGCGCTGGTGCCGCAGACGGTGGCGACCGCGGGCGCATCGCCGCAACCGCTCGCGGCTTAACGCGACGCTTACGCTTCGCTGCCATACTCCCCTTCCGGCGATCTCCGCTCGTAAAAAGGCCTATCCATGAAGACCTGCCTCGTCGTCGACGATTCGAAAGTGATCCGAAAGGTCGCCCGTCACATCCTGGAAACGCTCGACTTTACGGTGACGGAGGCGTGCGACGGGCGCGAGGCGCTGGACGCCTGCATGGCGTCGGCACCCGACGTGATCCTGCTCGACTGGAACATGCCGGTGATGAGCGGGATGGATTTCCTGCGCGCGCTGCGCGATTCGACCATCGCGTCGCGGCCGAAGGTGGTGTTCTGCACGACCGAGAACGGCATGGCCTATATCCGTGCGGCGATCGAGGCCGGGGCGGACGAATATGTGATGAAGCCCTTCGATCGCGACACGCTGGAATCGAAACTTCAGATCGTCGGCATGGCCTGACGCGGGAGGTCCGGCGATGGCCCTTGCCGCGCATACGTTTGTCCCCCCCGAAACCGGATCGGCGCGCGTCCTCATCGTCGATGATTCGGCGGTGGCGCGCGCGGTGATGGAACGGATCGTCGCGGCGACCGACCGTTTCGTGGTGGCGGCGAGCGTCAGCACGGCGACCGGCGCGCTGGCGTTTCTGGCGCACAACCGCGTCCAGTTCATCCTGCTCGACATCGAGATGCCCGGCATCGACGGCATCACCGCACTGCCCGATCTGATCGCGGCGGGGCAGGGGGCGCGGGTGCTGATCGTCTCCGGCCAGGCGAGCGAGGGGGCGAGCACCACGGTGCAGGCGCTCGCGCTCGGCGCGGCCGATACCCTGTTCAAGCCCGCCAGCGGCGAACGGCTGGGCGGCTTCGGCGCGGCGCTGGTCGACAAGCTCGTCCGTCTCGCCGACCCGGCGGTGCCGCGCGCGTCGGCCGCGGCCACCGTATCGCGCGTGCCCACTGTGGCGCCGTCGCGACCGGTCGTCGTCGGCGAGGAATTCGACGTCGTCGCGATCGGCGCGTCGACCGGCGGCATTCACGCGCTCAGCCAGCTGCTGCGCGCGATCCCGTCCGAATTCCGCCTGCCGATCCTCGTCACCCAGCATCTGCCGGCCTCGTTCATGCCCTATTTCGCGGCACAGCTCGCGGTAATCGCAAGCCGGCCGTGCGACGTCGCGGCCGATCACACGCGGCTGCGCCCCGGGCGGATCGTCGTCGCGCCCGGCGATGCGCACATGCGCTGCGTCGCCCTGCCCGACGGGGGCGCGGCGATCCGGCTGAGCGGCGATCCGAGCGGCAGCGGCTGCATGCCGTCGGTCGATCCGATGTTCGCCTCGCTGGCGAGCGTGTTCGGGTCGCGGATGCTCGCGATCGTCTTGAGCGGCATGGGCCGCGATGGCGCAGATGGCGCCGGATACGTCCATCGGGCGGGGGGATGCGTGGTGGTGCAGGATCAGGCGAGTTCGGTGGTCTGGGGCATGCCGGGTGCGGTGGCGGACACGGGCTGCGCCGACGCGATCCTGTCGCCGGCCGCGATCGGCCGTCTCGCCGCGACGAGGCAGCGACCGTGAGCGCCGCCCAGCAACCGCTGTCGGCGCCGGTTTCGCAGGTCGCGCTGAGCGTGTTCAGTGCGCTGCTGGAAGCGCGCACCGGCCAGCAGATCACCAGCTATCGCTCGTGGCGGATCGACACCGCGCTGAAACCGCTGCTGCGCGACCATAATCTGCAGACGCTCGACCAGCTCATCACCATGCTGCTCGACGGGCAGGACCAGAAGATCGGCGACCAGATCGTCGATGCGCTCGTCAACCAGGAAACCTCCTTCTTCCGCGACGCCCCGATCTTCGACATGGTGGTCGAGGCGGTCGCCGCGGCGGAGGCCGACGGCCGTCGCGCCCGGATCTGGTGCGCCGGCTGCTCGACCGGGCAGGAGCCGCTGTCGCTCGCGATGCTGTTCGCCGAACGAGAGGACGCGGGCCAGAACACGGGCCAGACCACGGGCAGGCCGATGCCGGAGATCGTCGCCACCGACGTCTCGGACGCCGCGGTCGCCCGCGCGAAGGCCGGCCGCTACACTCAGTTCGAAATCCAGCGCGGCCTGCCGATCCGCCGCATGATGCGCTGGTTCGAGGCGGACGGCAGCGACTGGGTCGCCCGGCCCGACCTCACCCGGCTGGTGACGGTCCGTCGCAACAATCTCGTCGCCGACCGCCCGCCCTCGGGCAAGTTCGACGTCGTCCTGTGCCGCAACGTGCTGCTCTATCTGTCCACCGCGACCAAGGCGGACGTGTTCGCCCGCTTCGCCGACGTGATCCGGCCGGGCGGGACGCTGGTGCTGGGCGCGGGCGAGACGGTGATCGGCCAGACCCGCGCCTTCGAGCCGAGCCGCCGCCTGCGCGGCCTGTACGAACGCGTCGGACCGACCGGTTCCGCGCGCCGCGCCGCCGCCTGACGCCCCTTACGTCGGGCGCGCGGCTCGGCTAGAACACGGGCATGACCATCCTCGACACGCCCTCGCCGAACTTCGACGAGCGGACGCTGCCGATCAGCATGATCGTGCTGCATTATACCGGCATGCAGGACGGCCCGTCCGCGCTTGCACGGCTGCGCGATCCGGAGGCGAAGGTCTCCGCCCATTATCTCGTCGAGGAGGACGGCACGGTGTGCCGGCTGGTCGCCGAGGACAAGCGCGCCTGGCATGCCGGCCGTTCGCACTGGCGCGGCGTCGCCGACGTCAATTCGGCGAGCGTCGGGATCGAGATCGTCAATCCCGGCCACGAATGGGGCTATCGCCCGTTCACCGACGAACAGATCGACGCGCTCGTCCCGCTGGTCGCCGCGATCAAGGAACGCCACGGCATCACCCGCGGCAATATCGTCGGCCATTCCGACATCGCGCCGACGCGCAAGCGCGATCCCGGCGAGCTGTTCCCCTGGGCGCGGCTGGCGAAACTGCGGCTCGCGCTGCCGCGGCCGACGCGCAACCTGA
>Ga0209630_10000297_pt1 | contig 57689 bp, 30 predicted proteins | sample COG_01_FD_184745 | JGI IMG/M metagenome (GOLD analysis project Ga0209630, IMG submission 184745) | Pelagic Microbial community sample from North Sea - COGITO 998_met_01 (SPAdes) (version 2) | ecosystem: Environmental > Aquatic > Marine > Neritic zone/Coastal water | place: Helgoland, sampling...
CACAAAACCTCAAAATTTGTACCATCATCATGCGCAGCAAAAGAGGAGGAGAATAACACGCAATACAACAACCTTTTATTAACAGTATTGGAGTTATATACGTACTATTCTGATACTCATGCCCTCTTCTTCTCCGTTCAAGAGCAGACGAGGAGGAGGGACTTCTTCTTCTTCGCGTTTTGGATTCTTCTTCTTTGGAGGCGATGATGATGATGATGAGGCGGAAAAATCAGCCGACGATAAAGAGTGGAAAGGAGGAGATGCGAAGAAAAAGAAACGACGCAAAATGCGCGTATTCGTCTGCGCTTTATTCTTCGTGGCTGTGTTTCTTCCTCAAATCGTACGAGCGTTTGAAGTCGTGGTTTTTGGGAACGATTTCGACGCTTTGAAGAGGTTGCAAAAGCATCAACACCATGGTTTGAGCAATCGAGACGAAGCGATGGGAACGAGTTTAGGTAGTGAGAGCGCCGAGGAAGAAGAAGATGAAGGAGGAGGAGGAGAGGTCAGAGATGATGATGTTTTGGTACCGCACGAACAAGACGCGAAGCTTCCCGTCGTCGCCGTCGAAGAAGGAGGAGAAGGAAGAGAGGAGGAGGAGGACGAAAACGAGAACGGCGACGATGGAGGTAACGATGAGGAAGGGAATACTCGTAGTAATGGAGGAGGTGATGAGGAAAACGAAGATGAGAGTGAAAGCACGAAGCGCGCGCGCGCGAAATTATTGAACGATCCATTATTGGAAGTGTTTGCAAAGATTTCGCCCGAAGTCGTTGCAAATTTGAGCGCGATAGGCGACGACGACGACGATGCAAAAGACACGATTTCGCCCTCGGTGATCGACCAGATTTTCAAAGCCGCGTTTGTGGGGAGCGACAGCGGCGACGCGGTTTTGACCGGGCAAACTTCCAGCGGAAAGAACTACCTCGAGAAGAGCGACGCCGACGACGAAGAGAAGAAGAAGATATTGAAACGGTTGTTGCCAAAGTTGTTGTCCGAAGAAATCGCGCTCGCTAAGAAACAACTCTCCGAAGACGAAGCCTTGGCGAATCTCGTCTTCCCGAAGAAACCGGAAGTCGTGGACGGCATTCGCGACGCCGGAGGATTACGGTCGGATGAAATCTCCGACGCCGAAGCGCGAGTAATGATTGAAAGACGGTTTGCCAACGCCTACACGAATTCGCAATCGGAAGGTTTAGCGAATGATGTGGACGCTACCGCGGATGCCGAGGCGAAGATGCAACAACTCGACGCTGAAAATCTGTTGGAAAGCGAGAAAGCGCCCTGGGACGCGAGCGAAGAGTACGCGCAACAAAACATCAGGAAAGAAGGGCGAGATAACACCGAATACGAATTCGTTGGCGGCGAATGGATCGCGGTGGAGATTAAAGATTCCAAAATTCGGTCCGAAGAAGAAAAGAAAGTCGTGCAATACGAACGCGCTGAAAAGCAAGAGGCGAAAGAGGATAGGAAAGAGTGGTTGATTTCGAAATTAGAAAACGCCGGTTTGTCGCGAGCGACGGCGATGGCGATTGCGGACGGTAGAATGTCGGACGTCATGAAAGGCGGGAAAATGTCCGTGGATGAGCTCGTTCAACGTGAAAAGCGTTTACGCGCGGAAAGATTAGCCGAAATCGCGGACATTGAAGGCGTTGCCGATCAAGACATGATTGACGACGGCGAGGAAGATCCGAACAAAGAAATGACGTGGTTCGATCGACCGTCGATTAAAGCCAAGTTATCGCACAAAAGGTTCGTGCAGTGTAAGAAAGAGCAGGAAGAGGAAATGCCGAGCACGGAAGGTATACCGATGCCAACTTTACCGGTGAAAGATTACATGTGGAAACCGAACTCGAATCCGATTCCAGGGACGGAGGAATTTGACGCCGGGCCGATCGCGTTGGAAGCGGCGGTTTCGTCGAACATGCGAGCGCATAAAAAATCGGCGAGACAACGCGCGCCGGTGAAAAAAGGCGAGTGGGGAACGTGTGCAGTCGTCGGTAACAGCGGGTTGTTGCGTCTTTCTGAATACGGAAAGGCAATCGATTCACACGACGTCGTCGTTCGATTGAACCAAGCGCCGCAAAGAGGGTATTCGCGCCGAGTTGGTTTGAAAGTCACGCACCGCGTTTTGAATCGATTGTGGACGAGAAACTACTATTCTGGCGCCTCTAAAATACGGAACAAAGCGGTCGAACAACATCCACTAGAACAAGGGTTAACTTTGTTGATATCCCGAGCTACTTTGAAAGAGTACGGCAATTTAGCCTCGCAACTCTTCGAGACGAGGAAAGATATCTTAGCCGTTCGAATCTCCTCGAGAGCGACGTCGATGGCGGCACCGATATTAGAGCACTACCGAGAACGATTGTGTCGAAGCGGGTTTGGGCCGTATAAAGGTTTGAATGTCCCTTCCTCCGGATGGGTTTGCGCGAACATGCTCACCTCGTTGTGTTCAAAAGTTACCGTCTACGGTTTCGGCGTCGAAGGTTTAGCAAAGTTTTCTCGAGGTATCGGCATCGGCGTCAACGAAACCGCGAAGGATGAAAAACATGCCGAACTAAATTACCATTACTTCCACGGTTTAGGCGCTCGAAAAGAAGGCAACGACGTTCACTGCTTCGATAACGAAGAACGAACGTTCGAGGCATTGTCGCAACCGCCAGCGAGTTTGTGGGAATTCTGCAAGTACAAAGACGACGGCGGAGATAGAAACTGGAATTGCGGGTGTCAACACGCAAACATAGAAAAATGCAGACTGGACAAATTAGAAGGCGATTACGCCGGGTTAGAAGACAGCACGGATTGTACGCCCGGGGAGGATTGTCCCGAAGACGAGGTGAAGATGAAAGCGGCTTTGGTTTTGAAAGAAGCCGCGAGGGAAGCAGAAAGGGACAGTCGACGCGGGAGTAGTGGACATAGCAGTAGCAGTTCGAGTAGTAGTTCGACCCGAAGTCGTCGCGTCGGACCGTTGTGGTAATACGTATCTATTCTTCTATGACTTTTTGAGTGGAACTAATTTTACTGCGTGTTAAATTCTTACTATTACTATTACTATCTATTAAAATTTGACAAGTTTGCGATTTGTTCTTGTTCTCGCACGCCGACGACCTTATCTAAATGCATGCTCAGTTTCGCTCTTCTCGTGCGCGTTTTACCGGGAGTATCCAGAGCGGTTGGTTGAAACCTCGCTTTGGCAATTTTAGAGGCGAACCCGACGTACGTCGCTAACGAAACGCTGTTCGAAGATGCTAGTTTCGGGTTCAACAGAGTCGCGTGTTCGCGTTGGCGGAAGAGAATATCGTTTTCGTCCGACGTCGCCTTTTTCTCTCCTTCTTTTCGAGCGCGCTCGGTGAAGTCTATCGCTGCGGCATCCGTGAAGCCCCCTTCGCATAAAACAGTACCAACGACGTTTTCTTTGAATCGTTGTAAACCAACGTCGATGCATTGCGACGATACTCGTTTTCTCTCGTCCCCAAACTGCTTTCGAGGCTCGCCACCGGTCAAGAGGAAATCTTCGTCGATGAATTGCGTTTCCTTCGTGTCGCTATTGAAAATATCGCAGTAATCGATATATCGAGCGAGCACTCCGGGTTTCACCGACAACGGCACTCCGTTCGCACCAAACGGTTTTGGACGCATTAAAGCGTCAAAATTAGTTTGAATGCTCGAAAGGTTTGATACTGAGTTCATTCTTTGGACGTGAGTTTCCCAGAATTCGGCTGATTCTACAGAAGCCTCGGCAACTTCAGGCGCAGACGTCAACGGCGACGGCGGGATGTCAAGATTCTGCTGCGAAAAATGTGGCGACGTGCCTTCTTTCACACCTCTTCCTTCTCCGTCGTTGTTGTCCTCATTCTCTACAATCACCATCGCACCTTTTTCTCTTTGCTCGTTTTTCACCGGCGTACACTTTACGCTGTCAACTTTTCGTTCTTCTTGCTTTTCTTCTTCCTTCTCTTTTTCCATCGCCGATGGATCTTCACTGTTCTTCTCTTCTCCTCCTTCTTCTTCCAAGTCTTTCCACGCGGTAATGTCAGGATCCACTTGAGATTCTTTCAAACCGAGCGCTTGAAGCTTCTTCTTCCGGCGCTCTGCTTTCGCCTTCTCGCGCTTTTCGTTCTCTTTCAACGAGTATTCCAAGAATCGAGCGTCGCACTTTTCCGCGTATTTCGCCACGAATGCATTTTCCTTCGCTTCGTAGTCTTTCGAAATCTTCTCAGTGAACGCAACAGCCGCAACGGGCAAAGCACCGTTTGAATACGCATCGTTCAAGAGCGGCAAAGCGACGTCAAAGAGAAAATCGTCCGTCGTTTCGTCATCCCCCGCCGCGAACAAATCTTTTTCTTTGAAGGCGATACTTTTCCCGCAACCGGGAGGAGCTGCGCTCATAACTTCGCAATCGTTCAGCGCGCCGCGAATGTCACCTTTCCTTAATTTCGCAATCTTCAAACAGTGCGACATGGACAGCGATCCTTTCGATGTCGACAGAGGATAAAGATCATCTTTTTCTTTTTCTTTTTCTTCTGAAGGAGAAGAAGCTTTCGCCTTTGCCAAACAACACAAGCGCAAATATTTCGCCAACTCTTCCACGGTAGGTTTCTCGAATCCAACTCTCGTCGTCGACGTGCCTAAAGACGTCAACTGACGAAGCTGTCCATCGTCACCGTCCAGCATCTCTTCGCTTTTACAAACGACAACGATCGGCCGCTTCGCGGCTTCGAGTAAAGTTGCGATTGCCGGGATCAACCCGCGATCGACGTCTTTCGCCTCCTCGTCTTCGTTGCTGAAGAGGCAATCGATGTCTTCGAATACGACTACGGTGTTGTTGGCGCTGATGGCACCCTTTTGTTGTTGTTGTTGTTGTTGTTGTTCCTGCTGCTTTTCTTGTTCCGCGGCTCCCTTCTTCTTCTTCTCGATACTATCATCCACGCCGCCATTCGTTGCTTCTTTCATCTTTACGAACCCGAAAAGCGTTTTGTTACCGACGGCTTTCTGCGCCTTCTTTCCGTTTGCTGTTTTCTTCTTTTTCTTCGGTTCCTCGGACGTCATCGTCGTAGTCTTCGCATCAACGTTGATATCCGTTGGTATCGTCGCTTCTTCCGTCTCCTTCTTCTTTCTCTTGTTTAACAAATTCTTCGATTGTAAAGACTCTCCGAATCGTTCTAAAATATCTCTCCCCGTTCTATTTTGCCCTGCGTTGACTTCTAAAATACTAAATCCCAATTCGCTCGCTACGGCACGTATCGTAGCCGTTTTCCCACTTCCCGAGTCGCCGAAAACGATTAACCCGTTTGCGATGTTCGCACCGGAACCGTCGCCGAAACCGTCGTTCTTTTCTCCTTCTTCGTCGTATTCTTCGTCGCTGAGTTCCATGCCCATTTCGCGTTCCCACTTGGCGTCGGAATCTTCTGAGTCCGAGTGATTATTATTCTTGTGTTGTCTTCGCGCGTTTCTAAACGTGTGTTTGCTCGCGTTCTTGTTGCTTTCAATCCTCGCTTTCCAGTTGGTTAGCCAGTTGCGACATAGATCTGCCGGTTGCGAGTTTTGCGATCCGAGCGTTTCCGAGGCGCGCGTTGGTTTGCAAATTTCCACCCAAGGAGTCCCTTTACTCGCCGCGCGAAATTGCGACTCGAGTCGGTTTATGATTGCTCGCGAGTACTCATCGATTGGTTCTATTTCTTCTTCTTCTTCTTCTTCTTCTTCCGTTTCTATGCTCATTTCTTCGTCTTTTTTCTCATCGTCGCTTTTGATTTCGTATCGCCACTGAAAAGATGCCCCAGTCGATGCCGACGACGACTTTAACAGAGAACGTCGTCTCTCCGCCGCAGACGCCACCGCGTTTTCAAAAGCAATCCCATATCCTTTCATTACATCCTCTGCATCTGCTCCCACCACTGTCCGAATCGGACAGTTCACGTGAATCGGCGGTAAATGCTTCACCGCTTCCTCGTACGGCATTTTACGAGACGCGCCCGGAACATCCGTCGCCGTCGCGGTACTCTTCGCCTGCGGTTTCCTCTTTTGGAAAAAACTGTGCACTTTCTGAGGAGGCTGCTCTTCCGTTTTCGTCTTCTCCTTTTCGTCGTCGTTGTCCTTCTCTTGCGTCAAATCGACAATCGACGACTCTTCTTCTTCTTGTTTTGTGCAACAGAATTTTTGAATATCTTTGTTCAAATTCGTCGTCGTTTTTGCGTCTGTCTGCTCTCCTCCTTTGGTCAAGTCAATCGTCGCTTCCGCGACTCTCTTCGCGTCGTTGATATTCTCAACGTTATTATTATTGTACGCGTTCGTTTCCTCCTTCTTCTTTTCTTTCGTCGTAAACATCGGATGCATCGTCGTCGTCTTGGGAGGACGTTTTTCTTCTTCTTTTTCCATCATCTCTCGCGCTCTTTCACAACGCAAAACTGCTCTCGTCGTGAAAAGAACAACGCAACGACGATCAGAGAGACCTAAAGGGTTACCTTTCGCGCTGTTTTGCGCCTCTCTTTTCTCTCTCAATAATATCCCATCGCGTTTAAAGTGTTCTTCTTTAAAGGCGCTTTGAAAGAGAAATTTTAATCTTGCGCAGCAAAAATGAAGGAAATTTTCTCCCTCAAAAAGAAGAAAAAAAGCTTTGAATGTGACATGCGAGATCATAAAAAAAAGAACCACGTGCGGGTTGTTTGTTTCCGACGAAAGGAAGAGAGAGATAAAAAAGAGAGCGGAGCGATGTCGAGTGGGGTGACGACGCGAGGGCAGAAAAGACGTATTGGTCAGAGAGATGTGTGGGATTTGATTGTGAATAACGACGATATTTGTTTTAAACACATTCTTCCGAGATTGAATTCGAATGATGTGAAATTCTTGTACGGAGTGAATAGTGAAACGAGAAAGTTGATTAAGAGATCGCCTCGCGCAAGGGATTTGACAAAGAAGTTTAAAGTGAGAGAGGTGTCATCGATATTGACTTTGGAAGTTGCGTGGGAGAATCGATCGTTAAAGTGGCCAAGTTTGTGGGACGAAACAACTTTCTGCGAGCAAGTTGCTAAAACGAATAAACTCGAGTTGCTCAAGTGGGCGCGAGAGGAGAAAAAGTGTAGGTGGCATGAATGGACGATTGAAGCGGCCGCAGGTCAAGGTAATCTGGAAATGGTAAAGTATTGCGTTGCAAATGAGTGTCCTATCAGTACGTGGGCGTGTGCATATGCTGCCGAAAACGGTCATCTCGAGGTACTCAAATACTTACGCGAAGAAGCGAAAGCGCCTTGGTATTCGGTAACTGCCTCTTGGGCGGCTGAAAATGGTCATCTCCACATACTCGAATATCTTGTTGAGCGTAAGTATGATCAATATCACGAAGGTGCGTGTCAGTTGGCGGCCAACAACGGCCACTTCGACTGTTTGAAGTACTTGCGCGAAACCGCCAAAGCGCCGTGGAACTATTTGGCCGTGCGAGACGCTCACTACAAAAACCACACCGAGTGTGTACAATACCTCCTCGAGAACAACTGTCCTCTCCCACCCGGTTGGCGATACGAAGATGGAACGTTACGCACGTGATAAACACGTGCACGGATACACAAAGAGAGAGAGAGAGAGAGACAAATTAATATACAATACGTTACGCGTTACACTTCAATCACACAACACGTGTTTCTCTTAACCAGCTTGCTGCAAAAAAAAATCATTTCCAATCGGATTTCCGCACAAAACAACGAACCTCTTCGCGCGGACGGCGCGAGAACTCAACGCACTTTAAAAGACAACAATGACTGAACAACAGAAGTACGGGAAGGACATATTCAACGGGAAGGGAGAGAATTGGTACCACGAGTTAATCGAGGACGGTTTAGCTTTATCCTACAGAGTGGACGAAGTGTACCACCGGGGAAAAAGCGAGTTTCAAGAGATTGAGGTGGTGCAAACGCACGCGTTCGGAAAGTTATTAATCACGGACGGGTTGATGCAATCCTCGGAGTGCGACGAGGTGGTGTATCACGAAGCGTTGGTACACCCGGCGATGACTTTACACGAAAACCCGAAGCGAGTGTTCATCGCCGGCGGCGGCGAAGGAGCGACTCTGAGAGAAGTGTTAAGGCACCCGATGGTGGAAGAGTGCGTGATGGTGGACATCGACGGCGTTTTGGTCGAGCAGTGCAGAGAACACTGCCCGTTTTATAACGCGAACGCGTACGATGATCCGAGAGCGAAGCTGGTCATTGGTGACGCGAAGAAAGGTTTAGAGGATTACCCGGAAGGATCGTTCGACGTGATCATCATGGATTTATCCGACCCGTTGGACGGCGGTCCGTGTTATCAACTCTACACCACGTCGTTTTACGAAACCGCGAAATCGAAATTGAAACCGAACGGTATTTTAGTCACGCAAAGCGGGTGCGCGTCCGTGCGAGACGCGCAGTTCGTGTGGTCGCCAATTCACAACACGTTGAAACAGGTTTTCGACAACGTCAGCGGATACACCATGTGCGTCCCGTCCTTCACCTCCGAGTGGGGGTTTAACGTCGCGAGCACGGACCCGGCGAAACCAGATTTACGCGAAAAAGGCATGAACGAAGTCGACGCGAGATTAAAAGCGCGCAAATTGGATTCTGTTTTACAATTTTACGACTCTATTTCGCACGCTCGCATGTTTAGCCCGCCGAAGCAGTTGCGAAAGATGATCGAAAACGAGACGAGAGTGATGACGGTTGAAAACCCTCTCTTCATGTGCACCACAGACACTCACACAGGGTTGTTCGAGAAGAAATAGTACGACCAGTGGACGATGGTTAAGTAATAGTATCCGTATGTATCTTTTCTTTAATATCACCAGATTATAGATACCAACTTCCGTTAATACTAAGACGCTACGTTGAACTCAAAATCGAACCTTTTTCAAAGAGCGCCGACACAATGAAATTTTCTTCACTCTTTCTCTCTGTCGGTAACACACGTACTTCCTTCGGTAAAAAACCCCGACAGAAGATAATAACTACTACTACTACTATTGCTCTTAATACTAATAATGTACAACGGCATCGGATTAACCACCGCGCGCGGTTCCGGGACGTCCGGTTACGTCCAATCGAACAAATTCCACCGAGAGCGCAGTCGTTTGCACAGAGACGATTTTCATTCTCAAGATCTGAAAACAATACACGATCGCGAGAAGAAACGAGGCGGAGACGACGTCTCGAAACGAGAAGGGAACAGAGGAATTTTAGAACACAACGAGAAACGGAAAATCGAAGTCTCACTCGTCGCGTTTCGAGACAAGTTGGAAGAGGATTTGGGTGAAGGAAAAGAGGAGGACATCGAAAGGAAAGTGAACGAAGAAAGAACGCGGCTGACGAGGAAGATGAAAGAGGAACAAGAACGGCAATCACAGAGAGAAGAAGAAGAAGAAAACAACAGAAGAGGGTTTAAGCGGAAAAACTTTAACAGAGGAGGAAAAGAAGAAGAAACGCACGAAGTCGCCGAGCGACAGCGGCGGAAGATGGCGAATTTGCGCCAGGCGTTTGGCATATCGAGGGAAGACGACGAACGAAGAGAAGGCGAAGCGTTCGATCGAGAGTTACAGCGAGAGATGCGAGAGGAGAAGCAGCGGAAGAGGGAGGATGAGATTTTACGCAGAGAGAAAGAAATGGCGAAGAGAAGGAAAGAGGAGAAGAAAGAGGAGAAGAGGAGGAGAAAGGAAAGGAAGAAAGAGGAGAAGGTTTTACGGAACGGCGAAAAGGCGAAGAGAGGGTTGCCGAAATTGAGAGAGAAGTTGGACGCGGTCGAGAGAGAGATTGAGAAGAGAGGCGGGTTGATGGCGCTGAAAGAGAAATTGGAACCGAATGCGAAAGTAGAGGCGAAGAAGAAGAGAGAAGGAAAAGAAGAAAATGAAGAAGAGAAACGCCACTCGAAGAAGAGGAAAGAGGAGGAACATAGCGATTCGGAGGATGGAAAAAATGAGAAAGAAGGAGAGAGAAAAAAGATGAACGTCCCGCCGCCTCCGAGACAGGAGGTTCCACCACCTCCGAGACAGGTAGAGGTTCCGCCGCCGCCTCGAGGAGCGGCGAGAGGAGAAGAAAGAAAAAGAGCGTCTCGGTCTCGGTCTCGGTCTCGATCGCCACCCAGAAGACGCGGAGGAGGCGAAGGACGAAAACGAGACGATAGCAGAGATAGGCAACAACGAGGCACACGCAGAAACGCCAGTCCGAGTAGAAGTTTTGGTAGTCGCAGCGCTTCGCCAAAAAGAGCGAAAAGAGCGAGGAGCGAATCCTTCGGGAGCGAATTTTCCGAGAGTCAATCTTGAAGAGTATAAATATTTTTAGTAGAGAAGCTTAAATAACAATAATTACATACGAATACCATCACAGGCGTCGCTGTTGTTCTCATCATCGCCGTCCGAGAAATCTTCGATGCCATTTTCAATCGCGTATTCTTCATCGAGAACATCTTGCACCTTCCCATTCAGTCGCGCGTTAAACGTCCACAGCGTAAACATCGAAAAAATAAAAGCGAGAATAGCGAGCCATCCGATACTGGTCACTACCGTCCACACTCGACCTTTCAACGTATGCGAGACGCAATCTGTCAACTGATACTCTTTTAAAACGGCTTCGTCCTCGCCAATGAACGTCGGTCCGAGCTGAATGACCCAAAACGAAAGTAAACAAATCGCGGTTGAAAATACGAGCAACGTTCGGTCGCGCGGCTCGAGCTTGAAAAAGTTTCCGATATTTTCCTTGATCTCTTTTTCTCTTTTGGTCTCTTCTTCTATGTGCATCACTTCTTCGTCGTACGGGAGCTGTGCGAGCTCTTCTTTGCACTCTCTTGACGTTTTTTCAACGTAATAAATGCCCAAGAGTAAACACGTGCCTTGGACGACGGCGGTGACCAGTAACGCGACGTCCGCGATGGAACTCCACAGGCCGCTCGTATTTGAGGATGATTTAGTATTAGATTGATCACCATTATTGCCACACATCGAGTTCGTACCTTGCTTTAACATCAACGCTCCAGCTAACACCGTCGTAATCACCGGGAAAATCACCGGAACCGTCCCTAACAACATCTCAAACACGTTCAAATTCAAAATGCCAGTCAACACGCTCGTCGGCCAATCCGGACCACCGACTAAAAGAGCCACTTTAGCTTTGGAGAATCCTCTCTTAGAGAGAACCAACTTTGCCGCACGCATAGCGTTTGTGTTTATACCGACCGTTTGTCGAACCCATACGCGTTTCCCGAGCCGTTCGCCGATGAGTTTTTGCTGCATGGCCACGGCGAGGAGTTTGACGACGAAACAAGCGCCGGAGGCGGCGAGTAAAGCGCAGACGTAACTTTTCGTTTCGCTCGGCGTTTCTCCACTTTCAGACAACGCTTTCTTGAAAAAATTCACCGACGATTCATCGGTCAACAAAATACCGCCAGTCAAATACACCGGGATGCCCGGAATGACTGGAATTAAAAACATCGCCAAGCCGACGAGGGAGAAGACGACGTAGGTGAACGCAAACCCAGCTTTCGCGAGTTTCACTCGCAACCACGACAGGAATACAACCGTAAACGTCCCGGCTAGAACATTCAAAGAGACTAACAGACATATCCAATAGTGTAAATTGATGAAAATAGCCGTCCATCGCCATTCCGAAGCGGAGGACAAAAACGCGCTCACGCGATAAGTGAACCAACCGCGGTGCAATTTCTCGTCCATCGAAAATCCCCTCTGAGAAGTATTCACAAATCTCCGAACGAACTGATTTATTACGGAAAGAAATAACATAATCGGAATCAATAGCGTCAACGGTGTGGATAATACAATCGCTCGAAACGCGTCAACGTGCGTTTCCGTGACCACTTTCGACGTCGCTCGGAGGAACGAGGAGGATTCCAACGCCTTCTGTTTAGCGTTTTCGGCGCCGCCAAGCGCGAAGACGGTTCCAACACCGAGAACGAATAAAGCCGCCATAGAGAAAGATAAGAGCAAAGTGGATAGTTCTTCTGCGCCACCGGATAACGACGCCGAGATCCAAATGCCTAAACCCGCCAAGGCGAATGTGAACGCAAACGCTCTCGCGGCAAATTTTGTCTTATTGCGAGTATCGGTAGTGCTATTTTCCTCTCGAACGGCGAGACCGAGAACGTACGTGAAACACGAAAACAAAGTGCACGCTAAGATTGCAAGCATAGGAGTGAACCACATGATATACGCGGCGAGACACTCATCGTTCTCTTCCGTGTCTGTCGGGCATCCCGCGTCTTCCATGTACTCGCTCTTCACCTCGGACCAATACAATCCATTTTCATCGTCGTTTCCGTCGTCTCCTTCTTTTTCGGAGTAGTAAACCACAAACGCTAACCAAAGAGCAATACCGAGCGCAGAAAATATCAACGCCGACGCTGTTTTCATTAAAAACTTTGACGTAGAGCTGCGAAACCACCTCTTACACAGAGCGACGAATATCGGCGCGCAACACACGAACATCGTCGGCGGCGCTTGCGGGTAAGTCTTTGCCGATAAAGTCGCCGAGGCGACAAAGAGCACGGCGGCGAAAGCGAGCGCACCGTTTCTGATTGCTCGTTTAAACGAACTTGGTTTTAATTCGTCGTTCTCTCGATCATCCGCTTTCTTTACATCCGCAACAGTACTATCGTCGCTACTCATACTTCTCGCGCTATTTTCACTCTCGCCTTCGAAACGAAACAAACCGTCAAACACGAAAAGAACGCAGAGCAAAACCACCGACAACGATACCAACTCCAGCTCGTACTGTTCTTTCTCGCTCGCGAGGAAGCGATACGTTTCTCTCCCGTACCCGAGCTTCGCGCTAAACGCGAACACGTACGAAAACGATATCGATGCGATCAAGAAAAGTAAAACGAACGTTTCTCGCATGTGATTTGTTGTCTCTTCTTCTTCTTCCCCGGGAACGAAGAACGTCTTCTTCTTCTGCTTATTTTTATCGTCGTCTACATCGTCGTCTACATCGTCGTCGCGAAGATTGAACGAACTCCCAAACGCGGAGGAGGACGGGGCGAGATCATCATCCCTCTTCTTCCTCGTCTTTTGTTTGGTCAGCATCGCTCTTCTTCTTTTGACCAACTTTTTTACATCAAAAGCGAAAAAAAAGCGTTTAAATTTGACAAAATCCTTCCTAAAATAGAAACTCTTCTTCTTCTGTAAACGAAGAAAGACGACGAAAACAACAAGATAAAAGAACACGTTGAAAAACGACAGGAAAACGAGGAAGAGAAGAAGAAGACAACGTGAATTTGTATTTACCGCAAACACGGCGAAAACGCGCGCGGTTGGATCAGTATTGCTTTTAATATATTTAATACTTACGTACGTGAAAGTTGTATTAATTAACGGTAAAACGTGACCAAAGTTGCCAACGAACTCAACGTCAAAAAGGAAACCCCCAACTCTTGTTCCAACAGCGCCCACAGTGGCACCTTAATGTTCAACGTTTCAATGATAAAGTTTGGCAACCAGTAAAAAGCCAACACGCACGCGGCGAACCCGCCGATGCAAAACACGAACGACCTCGCGAATCTCATGTTGTTATGTTTGACCGCGCCCGCTTGGTCCAATTTCGGATTAGGTCCCGGGTCCACGTCCACGAGCTTAATGAACATGCGGAACGCCATCGCAATGGCACCAAAAATAGTCACTTGCAACGATCTCATGTTGTGCGGTTGCGCCCAGGTGACTAAAAAACACGCCGTCGCGATGCCGTAGTTCACGAACAAATCTTTGTTCGGCGACGGGCACCATCGCGGCTGCCATTTCGATCGAATTACGTCCGCGTTCAACACCGATTTGGACTCTATTTTCTTCCCGGACATTCTCGCTTGTAAACTCGCTCGTTGTATCGTGTCGTACGCGGATTCCACTTCTCGCAGTTTCTCGTTATCGCCTTTGTACAACATCTTTTTCTTGTTCACGGCTTGTTGAATGGCTAACGCGTCGTCGCTCACGCTGATGCCTAAAAGTTTCCTCGCTTGCTCTTCTTCGTTTAGTTCTCCTCCTCCTCCTAAAACGCCTCCAGCGCTCGAACGAACGATTATTACGTCCTCTCCACCTCTTTTACTCATTCTTTTACTGTTCCCCGTGCCGCCAATTTTCGTCGTCGTCGTCGTAAAACGAGTCGTCGTCGTCCTAAAAGCGTTCATTCTTCTTCTTGAAGGCTTTTGTGGCATCATCGCACCAAAACTGATTTTTGTCGCATTCGTGCTGCGCATCAAAGTCAACATTTTATGTGTGTTAGAGTTTTCGTCGTGCGCAATAAGAGTGTATCTCTTTGGAGAATTTTATCCACTTTTCCTTAAAAAAAATCAAGCAAAATGGAGGAAAGTACTACTTGTAGTGCTACTCCTTGAAAAAGAACCGATCTCGAATCGATCGCCCAAAACTGAGAGGGAGAAGCGCGTCGGAGTCGGAGGACGTATTCTTTGCGCTTTGTGTTGTTCGATTGAAACTGTTGAAACTTTCGATTGGAAACAACAAGAAGAACAAATGTATCATCATCAAAATCATCATCACGCACCCACACCAACATTAGTAACTGCTTCAGGAACAACATTGAAATCATCGAATAAGGCATTAACGGTGCGAGCAATCATCTCCGGCGCGATGGTAGGGATAATCATCGCCTCCATGAACGTTTCGTTCGGGTTAAAAACGGGGTGGTCGCAAGCAGGGTCGGTTTTAGCGGCGTGCATATCCATCGGTTTGTTTGCCTTGATTAAACCAAAACTTGCATTTTCCATGGAGGAAGCGAACGTGGCGCAGACGGTCGCCTCGGCGGCGGGGTCGATGACCATGTCCGCGGGGTTGATTGGACCTATGCCTGCGTTGGCGTTACTCGGGTATGAATTTTCGTATTTAGGCCTGGCGAGTTGGTCGATATCGGTGGCGTATTTAGGCGTGTTTCTCGCGGTGCCGCTGAGAGACCATTTTTTGGTGCAACATCGCTTAAAGTTTCCCAGCGGGACGGCGACTGCGGAGTGCATACGCGCCGCGTTCGCGTTGCCCAGTGGTAACAGTAGTAGTAATAGTAGTAGTTTGAACGTGGAAATGGGGGAAAAAGGTGGTGGTAACGGTAACAGTTCTTCCACGAAAACAACGGCGGACGAAGAACATTTTCATCATCAACAACAACAACCAGAAGATCGCGCGAGGAAACAGTTTAAATCACTTCTCTGCGCCGCGCTCATCTCGTTCGCGACGGCGATGGTTGCGTGGAAGTTCCCGAGGTTTTTAAAGCCACCAATACTAGTGTTCTTAGGTTTGCACGAGTTAGCGAGACGTGGATTCGGGATTCGATTAGATTTTGCCTTGGTCGGCGGAGGGATGTTGATGGGCGAGAAAGTAGGGTACTCGGTTTTAGCCGGAGCGATTATCGCGTGGGGGATGATTGGTCCTCTCGCGGAATCCAAGGGGTGGGTTTCCGATACCGAAAACGTATTTAACATGAAAAATGGAGCGAGAGGGTTGTTGTTATGGCCCGGGGTGACGTTTATGGCGGTTGATTCGTTTTCGCAGCTGTTTAAAGCGATGGTGATTGCTAAATTTGCCGCCTCAAACGATAGTAGTACAATAACAACAACAACTACTACTACTACCACTAGTAGTAACGAGTTGCAGCAGCGCTCGGATAATATTAAACACGACTCTGAAGAAGTCGACAACGACGCGACACTTTCGGCGACGCCGTTTTCTATCGAAGAAAACGTTCCGCGGAATTGGTGGATAACCGGTTTACTCTTCGCCGTGTTCAGTTCCATGGTTTCGCAAAGAATTCTTTTCGGTTTGAAATTAACGACTTCCATCATGTCTATTCCAGTTGGTTTGTTCATGACATACATTGCGATCCGATGCGCCGGAGAAACCGATATAAATCCAATCGGGCCTATGGGTAAAATCATCCAACTCATCTTTGCGTTTCTCGATCCCGGACAATTGATTGCGAACTTGGTCACGGCTGCGGTGGCGTGCGGAGGTGCCGGACAAGCGGGAGATTTAATGCACGATTTCAAATGTGGATCCATTTTGCGTTTGCCACCTCGCACGCAGTTGATCGCGCAAATGTTAGGCGTCCCGTTTGGTGTACTCGGCGCCGTGCCTTCTTTCTTGTTGTTCTTGCGAACGTACGAATTAGGCGGCGACGAATACCCGGCGCCTTCGGCGTTCGCGTGGAAAGCAGTCGCGGAAGTATTGACTGGATCGAGCGAAGATGGGAGTAATGCCGTTGGTGTGCCACACCAAGCGGTCATTTTGAGCGTCTTAGCAGCCTTGTTTGCCGTTCTCGTGAGAACTTTGGAGTTCAAAATGCAATACAAAGGTACGGCGCGCGCGAGACTTTTGGCGGAAAAGATCGTCCCGAGTCCGATGGCGCTGGGAATCGCATTCATCATTCCTCCGGAGTTTTCCGTGATGGTTTTTTTCGGTGCGTTCTTATCCGGGTCGTGGAGACGAAGAAACAAAGACTCGTTCGAGAGTTTATCGCAGTTGGTAGCCGCCGGTTTTTTGGCGGGTTCGGGAATCGCGGGGGTTTTCGCCGCCGGAGTTACAATCGCGTTCATGAAATCAACTCTCACTCGAATGGAGTAGAAGAGACATTATGTTTAGTATATTTATCATTATTTAATAAAAGTCAACGTTGTACATTAAAAACATTCTTAGAAGAACTTACTCTATCGTATTATAATATTAAGTGCTTTGTTAAGGTTTGATCACGATGGCGTCTCTGCCCGGTCCGACGCCGATAAATCTACACTCGACGCCGCCCGACAACTCCTCGACTCTTTGCACGTACTTCTTCGCATTTTCCGGCATATCCTTCCAGTCTCTCACTCCAGAAATATCAGAGTTCCAACCCGGCAAGGTCTCGTAGACAACTTCAACCTTTTCCAACTCCTCGATCGAGGCTGGAAACGCCGTCGTGACCGTACCGTCTTGTAACTTGTACGCGACGCCGATTTTAATTTCATCCAACTCGCTCAAACAATCCAACTTGGTAATGTTCAAATGCGTGAATCCATTAATTTTACTCGCAAAGTTTAACGCGACCATATCCAACCATCCAATACGTCTCGGTCTTCCCGTGGTTGTTCCGTACTCGTACCCAATCGCTCTCAAATCTTCCGCCAAATCGCCAAACAACTCGGTCGGGTACGGTCCGCTTCCGACTCTCGTCGTGTACGCTTTGGCGACGCCGATGATGGTTTCAAACTTGTTCGGTGCCAAACCGAGACCGGAGCATACCCCACCTAAGCTCGGATTCGATGATGTCACGAACGGATACGTGCCAAAATCCAAATCCAACATCGTCGCGTTCGCGCCTTCGACCAAAATTTTCTTCTTATCCGCGTGCGCTTGGTTGACAATCTCCACCGTATCCGCGATGAACGGCAAAATCCTCTCTCGGATTTTCCCATACCGTTCAATCTCCGCGTCCACGTCGTATTCAAACCCATCGAATCGCTTCCCCGCATCCGCCGCTAACGCTTTCAACTTTTCCGCGAACGTCTCCATGTTTTTGATGTCGCCGACTCGGATCCCGTTTCTCGTCGCTTTCGACGCGTACGCTGGACCGATACCTCTCTTCGTCGTTCCAATCATGTTCCCGCTCAACTCGGCTTCTCGTAACCCGTCCACTTCTTTGTGTAACTCGAACAATAAGTGCGCTCGATCGGAGACGATCATTCTCCCCGCGCAGTCTACGCCGACTTTCTCCAACGCGTCCAGCTCTTCAAACATCCCGGGTAAATGGACAACGACTCCGTTACCAACCACGCACAGGGCTTTTTTATTCAAAATCCCCGACGGGACTAAATGTAACGCGTATTTTTTCCCTTCGTCGTCGTAAATCGTGTGTCCCGCGTTCGCCCCGCCTTGACATCTGCACACCACCTCGTACTCTCGGGCTAAAATATCCACCAACTTCCCTTTGCCTTCGTCTCCCCATTGCGAGCCGAGAACGGCGCAGACTTGGCCGAGCTTTTTCCACTCGTCGTCTGAAGCGGCGGCTTTTGCTGCCGTGGATGTTGGAGAAACCGAGGACGATGCTCTGATGAGTATCGAAGAACATCTTTTTTTCGTCGAATACGCTTTATTGTTATTCGTCTTTCCTCTGTTTCCGATCGTCGTCGAATTCGCCGTCGTCAGGGCTTGATGATTTGCAGCCATTCTCATCATCATCATCTTTTCTTATGTATACTATTTGTGCTCTCGTTTCGCCTTAAAAGACCAATCGAAACAAACAGACTCTTATTCCTCTTTTCGTCGCGTTCGAAATACAAAACAAACTCTCTGATAAAAATGCTCTCTTCTTTTGAAACGAGAGAGAAGAACTAAGAAGAGAGATAGAGAAGAGACAGAGAGTGTATTTAAAATGTTTTTGTGGTGTTTGTTGCTTTTTTTTTTGTCTTGTTTTGCTCTTGAAATGATTTCGATTTTAGTCTGATTTTTAACTCATCAGAGAGGAGAAAAAAAAAAGCAAAAAAAGAGGAAAGTGAGTTTTACCGCCAAAACAGGTCGCACTTTTTCCTCTCTCCTCACACATTAAGTGAATTCATCATCCTCTCGTACACCACAATTCACATTAATTGCTTTCTCTCGTGCTCTCTTAAAAGTCGCGCGGGTGAAACCTTTTTTTACTACTACTCAGCAAAAACGACGATTAAAAGAGTAGCAGTAAAGCGCAGTGTACGGAGAGACCGTTCTCTTTAATACTAAGAGAGAGAGAGAGAGAAAAGAGAGAGAATTAAAGTAGAGTCTAAAAATTGCGCAGAGAGCGTTGACTGATTGCGCGAATTATCTCTCAATTGAGATACAGATATTTTTAGCAGAGAAGAATTAATGCGCGGAAGAACGAGCGAGAATAAAGGAAAGTCGAATAAAAACGAACTCACCGCGCGTTCTCCTCCTTCATCGTCCTCGAATCTCCTCCGGACGAAAATAATCGACGAGAAAAAACAAAAGCAACGAACTACAACAACAACAATGAATTTCGAGGAGGACGAAAAGACATCATCAGGACGAAAACAGCGCAGAGGAGGAGGAGGAGAAAGAGGAAGCGCGAAAACAACATCGACGACGACGACGACGGCGAGGAGAACGACGAGCAATAATAATAATAATAATAATAATAGTAACAACAATAACAATAACACCATCAACATGGACGCGGCGCCGTCGTCGCCGACGCCGAACATGGCGCCACCGAAACACCCGCCGCCGACGCCGATGAAACCTTTACGAAGGAAGAGAAGAACTTCCGCTCGATTAGGAGTACGAGGACGAGGAGGAGAAAGAGAAAGAGAAGGAGACGACGATTTAGAAAACGACGATTTAGAAAACGACGATTTAGAAGACGAGAGCGAAGACGAGGTGTACTTCAACGCCGCCGCGTCGGGGGCCCCGCAGAACAATACTAGTAATAAAAAGAAACCAGTTCCGACTCGGCGCAAACTCGAAGACGCGTTCGATCGCATCGCCGAGAAGAGAGGCGGTAAAGGTAAACTCCTCTCTCGCGCGTTCGACGATTTCGAGGAAGAGTACGAGTGCGAAGAAAAAAACAATACCGACTGAAACGACGACTGTATTTCGAGATACTACTGCTATAGTAACAATAGATTTAGATACTACTATAAACACACACTATAATACGATCACATAGCCAATAGAGCTCATTACTACTACGAGTCGTAAATAAAAGAATAAAACCATCGCACAACACAGACACCAAAAAGACTCGTCGTCGTAATTCTTGACACTTTTTTGATGAGAATCGATTTTTTCACCCTTTTGTTTTTCTCTGTCTGCTTTTTTTACTTTTTCTCTGTTTTTTTGCTTGTTTTTTCACCAAAAAAAAAGAAAGAAAAAGACCTGAAAGTCTCAGAAGAAGAAGAACACACTACTCCTTTGCGCCGCTTTCTATACTACACACATCAGAGAGAGAAGACCTTACAACTGTTATCGCTGTACTCTTATTAAGAAGAATTATTATAAATGAGACCTATCCTGTTAAAAGGCCACGAGCGTCCTCTGACGTTTATTAAATACAACGCCGACGGGGATTTAATCGTCACGTGCGCGAAAGATCACCACCCGACGTTATGGTACGCAGATACAGGGAACAGAGTCGGAACGTACATTGGACACAACGGCGCCGTGTGGACCGCGGATATCACCAGAGATTCGAAAACTTTAGCCACTGGATCCGCAGATACGAGTTGTAAACTCTGGGACGTCGGCAGTGGAGTGTGTTTCCAGACGTTTCAATTCGACCAACCGGTACGAGCGGTGTCGTTTGCAATCGGCGACGAGAAGATGTTAATCACCACGGATCCGTTTATGGGCGTGAACGCGGCGATACACATCGTGGAGATTACAAAGAACAGAGAGGAGCAAACGAGCAAGATTTTAAAAACGATTAGCGGGGACGGGATCGTCAACGGGAGGTTAAATAGAGTCGCGTGGGGCGCGCTCAACGAAACGTTTTTAACCGCGGGGGAGGACGGCGTTTTACGCGTGTGGGACGTGGAAACGGGGAAGGTTTTACACGAAGCTCGAGACGCGCACAAAGGGAAACCGATTCAACACTTGGAGTTGTCTGCGGATAAAACGCACGCGATCACGGCGAGCTTGGATAAAACGGCGAAAATTTTCGACGCGCAGAATTTAGAGCTTTTGAAGACGTACGTCGCGGATAGACCGGTGAACGCGGCGATTATCTCGCCAATTCGAGAGCACATCATATTAGGTGGTGGCCAAGATGCGATGGCAGTCACGACGACGTCGAGTAAAGCAGGGAAATTTGATTCGAAGATTTATCATAAGATTTTCGAGGAGGAAATTGGCGGGATTAGAGGGCATTTCGGTCCCATCAACGCTCTGGCGTTTTGCCCGGACGGGAAGAGTTTTACCTCGGGCGGAGAAGATGGGTACGCGAGAATTCATCACTTAGATAACACGTACTTTGATATTAAATAATACTAATACTACTACTACTACTATAATATTATACAAATAAGATACTAATACATACCCTTCCTTCTTCATTCACAACCTCTTCTCGAGGAGCGTTTGGAGTAAAGCGACGTCGCATTTGCGTTCCCAACCGATAAAGCCGACGCCGATTGGTAACTCGTTTTTGTTCGAGACGCACGGAACGACGACTTCAGGTAATCCAGTGAGACCAGATATAGAGCTCAGGGATAACGTTTTCACGCGCAAGTCGTTGACGACTGAGGCGTCTTCGTTGAGTTTCGGCGGCGCGCACGCGGCCGCGGGAACGATACAAATGGTTTTACTCTTTCGCCGGCGAAAGACTTCATTCCGAATAATTTCGGCGCGTTTTCTGTTCATCTCTCTCGCTCTTTCGACGTTTTTCGTATCCTCGCTCACTTCTTCTGCGCCGTAGAATCGTTCGTGTACTCCCGGACCAAACTTTGGGTTTCTTTTTCGGATCCATTCGCCGTGCGCTTTCCAAACGTCGTCGGTTTGTTGCACCCGAAAATCGTCCCACCATTCTAGAATGTTTTGGTTTTCTTTTAATTTCACGGTTTCGTATTCAATCCCGTTTTTTTCTAAATACGTATCAATCGCTCCTCTCGCCTCATCCGTCGCTAATGCGTACGCGTCTTCAAGTTTTACGAATTTTACTACGTCTTTGATGATTCTATCATCGTCACTGTTAGTATTAGAACTTTCCTCCTCCGAATTATTAGTATTATCGGGAAACGCTTTCAAAACCGCTTTCGTCGCTCTGAGTAACATTTTTAAATCGTTGGCGAAGAAACCCGGCACGTCGAACGATTTCGCCAGAGGGACGATGCCTTCGTGACACATCCTCTCGTCGAAATTATGCGTCATTCGTATCGAGTAAACGCCGCAGAACGACGCCGGCACGCGCACGGATCCCGCCGTATCCGTCCCAACCGCTAAATCCACCAACTTTTGCGAAACCGCGCTCGCGCTCCCGCTCGAACTTCCACCCGGGATTCGCCCGAGAGCTCTTTCATTTCTCGGTGTTCCGTAGTGATAATTTTCTCCCTGTAACGACCACGCGAGTTCGTCCATGTGCGTTTTACCTATCACGTGTCCTCCTTCTCTTAATAAATGTTCCACTAAAGGCGCGTTTTCAGTCTTCGCTTTTGGGGAGAAATCACGAAGAAAATCTGGGTTCCCACACCCAGTTTTCAATCCTTTGACGTCGATGTTGTCCTTGATTGCAATCGAGACATTTTCTAATAATAATAACTTTGACGATTCAGACGACAAGGTTTCCTTCTTTGCGGAGGAGGACACAGAGGAGGAGACAAAACAGTCGTCGCTTTTATCCACTTCTCGAGACGAAGAAGCGAAAGAAGATTTTACCCCGACGTTTCTCTTCTTCTTCTTCTTCTTCGTTTCCTCTTCGACGTAAACAACGACAGCGAGAGTGATTTTACCCCGGCTTTTGTTGGGTTGTTTAGTTTTCATCATCATTAAAAAGGGTGAAAAGAAAACATCTCTCATCGCCGCTGTCGTCATGCCGACGTAAACGAGAGTGTAAGTGTAAGTATCGAGTAACTAACTGTTTTTTTTCGAAGAATTCTGAAGAAGAAAAGACAGACAAATTTCTCAAGTTTCATCAAACGTAATAATAGATGAAACATTATACATCAAAGAAGGATATTACCGTGTGTTTAGAGCCTAATTATTAGGTTGTGTAATACTAGTTATGTATGGTATATATTGATTTCTTTACTTTGGCACGACTATGTTCAAAATCTTCCCGGCTTTGTAGATGACTTTTTTAATCTCTTTCCCGTCCAGAAACTTCTCCACGCTCGGTTCGCTCTTGGCCAATTGCACGGCGATATCTTCGGTAGCGTCTAAGGCGAGTTTAATCGATCCGCGGGTTTTACCGTTGATTTGGACGCCCATTTCGATGGTATCCTCGACCAAGTATTGCGCGTCGGCATTTGGCCAAGCGACGTAGGCGTTGGATGGGAGTTGTTCAGAAGAGTTTAATCGAGCGTATAACTCTTCGCTCAAGTGCGGCGCGTACGGACTCAAGCACAACGCGAAGGGTTCCAAACACTCTCTCGGTTTCGTTTCCCATTTCGTCGCCGCGTTCGTGAATTCCATCATCGCCGCGATGGCTACGTTAAACGAGAGCGTCTCCGTCGCTTCGGTGACTTTAGCAATCATTTTATTCGTGTCGCGAAGTTGTTCTTCGGTAGCTTTTTCGTTCGTAATCGCGCTTTTTTCGTTCTCAAACAATCGGTACGCTCGAGCTAAGAAACGGTAGCATCCAGAAACGCCCGAGGTTTGCCACACTTTCACGTCCGTCAGAGGACCCATGAACATTTCGTATAATCGCAAAGAGTCTGCACCGTATTCAGAGACCACGTCGTCGGGATTGACGACGTTCCCTCTCGATTTTGACATTTTAAACGCTCTCGAGTTGACTTTAATTTTCGGGTTTTCCGTCAAGACGAAACCGTCGCCTTTTTTGGTGACTTTTGAACCGTCGAGTTTCGTCGCGATTGCGTTTTGAGCTTCTTTTGATCCAGCAGAGACGTATTCGCCGGATTTCTCGTCCACGAAAGCGGTGTATTCGACTTCACCTAATATCATACCTTGCGAGACCAATTTCTGGAACGGTTCTTTCGTCGAAACGACGCCGATGTCGTACAGAACTTTGTGCCAAAATCGAGCGTATAACAAATGCAACACCGCGTGTTCGGCGCCGCCGACGTATAAATCCACCGGCATCCAATACTTTTCTAAAGATTTGTCTATCAATGCGTTTTCGTTCGTGGGATCAATAAATCGTAAATAATACCAACACGATCCAGCCCATTGCGGCATGGTATTCGTTTCTCTCGTCGCCGATTTCTCCGGGTGCCCGGGAACGGTCGTTTTCACCCAATCCGTGACGTTCGCCAACGGACCTTCGCCTGAACCGGACGGTTTAAAGTTGTCCGTTTGTGGCAATATCAAAGGTAAATCGCTTTCGGAAATTGGAATGGCCACGTCCGGATTTTCGTCGTCGTACACGACTGGAAACGGTTCGCCCCAATATCTTTGCCTCGCGAAGAGCCAATCTCTCAACTTGTAGTTGATTTTTCTTTCGCCCATGTTGTCGTCGCCGAGTTTTTTGATGATGACATCCGCGCACTGCGTGATGTCCATTCCATCACACTCGCGAGAGTTCATCATTTTACCGGTTCCTGAGTACGCCTCTTTGTCGAAATCGTGCTCTTTGCTCGGTTGAACGACTGGTACGATGGGTAAATCAAAAGTCTTTGCAAACTCGAAATCTCGCTGATCGTGCGCCGGGACCGCCATGATACTTCCGGTACCGTAAGACCCCAAGACGTAATCAGCGACCCAAATGGGCACGTTCTTCTCCCCAGTCAACGGATGCGTCGCGTACGTGCCTAAAAAGACACCACTTTTCGTCTTTTGTAATTCAGTTCGTTCCAAATCCGATTTGTTCGCCGCATCTTTAACGTATTTTTGGACGACGTCTTTATTTTCCGCAGTCGTCAGCTGGTCCAACATCGGATGCTCCGGTGCGACGACTAAATATGTCGCACCGTACAGCGTATCCGGTCTCGTCGTATACACCTCCAAAAACGAGGAATCATTTTCCGAGACGGAAAATTTCAACTGCGCGCCTTCGCTTCTCCCGATCCAGTTGCGTTGCATTTCCTTGATGGACTCTGGCCAATCTAAATCGTCCAAATCTTCCAACAATCGATCGGCGAACTTTGTGATTTTTAACATCCACTGTTTCATTGGTTTACGAATGACTGGGTGATTACCTCGTTCGGATAATCCATCGATGACTTCCTCGTTCGCTAAAACCGTTCCCAACGCCGGGCACCAATTCACCGGAACTTCCGCTTGATACGCCAAGCCTTGCTTCATCAGCTGAATAAATATCCACTGCGTCCATTTATAATACGTAGAATCGCACGTGGCTACCTCGCGATCCCAATCGTAACTAAAGCCTAACGATTGCAGCTGCTCTCGAAATCTGTTCACGTTCTTCGCCGTCGTCTCTTTCGGATGCGTCCCAGTTTCGATGGCGTATTGCTCCGCGGGTAAACCAAACGCGTCCCATCCCATCGGGTGCAACACGTTGTACCCTTTCATCCGTTTATATCTCGCCATAATATCCGTGGCCGTGTACCCTTCCGGGTGTCCAACGTGTAACCCAGCTCCAGATGGGTACGGGAACATATCCAACGCGTAAAATTTCGGTTTCGATTGGTCCAAGCCAGAGTTTAACGAAGGCGTTTGGAAGGTTTTGTTTTCTTGCCAATTCTTTTGCCATTTTTGTTCGATTTCCGCGAACGGGTAGCCTCCACCACCTCTTGCTCCTGAAGAAGAGGACTCTGATGAAGTCGGGTTTGTGAGTTTCTCTTCTTCCGTCGGGATGGACGTCGAGTAGATTCGGAACAATTTCGTCGGATTTCTTTTTCTCGTCGTCGTCTGAATCGTCGTCGTCGCGTTTCGAAACGTGCATCCATCGCTTCGTCTCGCGGCGGCAGAGATGGACGAGAAATTCTTCATCGTCATCATCTTTCTCGCGATGATAACACTCTTCCTTCTCATAGAAGAAGAAGAAGACAAAGACGAAGAAGAAGAAGCCAAGGTGGTGCTTCTCCTTCTTCTTCTCGCCACCACCGCCGTCGACGAACTCCCTCCCGTTGCGGTTCTAACCGAAGAAGAATGCATCCAACTTTTCAATTTTTAATGTGGATAACAAAACGCTCGAGAAGAAAGAGGTTTTGAGAAAAAAAAGAGAGAAGCGAAAACAAGAGAGAAACGCTTGTTTTTTTCAAGTAACAAAAAAAAAAGTCAAGACAAAAACATCGCGCTGATCACATTACGTGAGTAAAACAGTATTATTAACACATCATCATGTCACCGACGTATGGAATCCACGCGCCGGACGAACCGTACGTTCCATCTTCGGACAAGTGTTGGGGCGCTAAAGGCCACTGGCACATGAAGAAACCAGTGGACGTGATGTTTGAAAACCAAGCGAAAACGACGCCGTGTTCGATACCGGAGAACGGGAACATTTGCGGGAACGAGAAAAACTGGGAGGTGAGGTTGAAAGAAGAGCACTCGCAGTTCGTGCCGAACGCGAAGAATTTCGCGCCGAGACCGAAGAACTGGAAAGTGAATAGGAACAAGAATTATTACGGCACGAACTGATGATGAATTCTTCGATCGATGATGATGATGTGTTTTTGTTCCTACTCTTGGTCTTCATCGTTTTCTAACAAAGATGATGAGAGATGATGGCAAACTCGCATATGCTTGTCTATTTATTTTATTACATGTACACACAATAATGTCTACTATTTATTAAAAAAAGTCTCTCTTCTGAATGTGTTGTTTTGAGGAGGCATCATCATCAAAGGGCGGTGAAAACGACCTCGATGACTTCCTCCTCGTCGCCGCCGCTGACGACGAAACACTCCAAACAGCCTTCTCCCGCGAACATTTTTTGTCCGTCGCCATCCTCGACGACGAGCATTTCCGAAGCGCCGACGACGGAAGATTTCAACGCTGCATTTGAACCCACTTTACTATCCACGTGATCGACGAACGCTTCGGCGTCTTCCGCGGTGCTCAGAAACACCCCGCCTTTCGGAGAAAATACGTGCACTAACTCGATCGTTTCATCCTCGGCCTTGGTCACGAAATCACGAACCGCTTCGGAAACGTTTACTACCGATTGCTTTGTCGTTTTTTTTTTAAATTTCAAAACCTCTTGCGCTTTTGCCTCGTTCACGCTCGCGATGAACTCACGTCTAAACCCGCCGCCGTAGCCTCCTACGTTTCGATGTTCGCAGAGTAAAATTTGTTCATTCTCCGATAACGCCAATTTCCCGTCTCGAATTGGTACGTTCATCGTCTCCCCTAAAATCGTCGCCTTGATGTGCGCGGGACAATCGTCCGGACCTTCCATTGTGTGTTCCAAAAACGAATCGTTCCAAGATTCCGGAATTAACTCGTTCAATCCTTTTTCCAACTCCTCCGCTCTCCTCGCGTCGTTCACCGTCAACGAAGCGCTCGTGTGTTTAATCAACACGTTGAGCAAGCCCGCCTTCACGTCCGTAATATCCACGCAGTTCTGAATACGCTCCGTCGCATCGTGACACCCTCTTTTCGGCGCCACAAACTCACCTCTTTTCGTTTTCTCAAACTCGCTCGCTTTTACCGTCACTTTCACGCCGACTTTTGACTCGTCTTCGTTCGCGTCGCTTTTAAATTGGCAAATATACACCCCTTGCCACGTCCCGAACGCGACTCCGCCACTCAAAACTGGAACTGATATTGACCTCTTCATGCACGTGGCGTTAAACTCAATCTCCTCAAAAGCGCGCATCAAATCCGTCCTCACCGACGGGTCGCAGTTCTCGTTGATGGTTAAAGCGCAGGATTCAGACGATGTTCTGTCGACTAAACACACGTGACACACCGCGGTCGCATAATTTTGCATAATCTCTCTCGTTTCTTTCGTGAACGTGTTGGTGAATAAAAACGCGCCTTTTCTACGCGGTGGTGGCGATAAATTGAAGTATTTCGTTGTTGTTTCTGTTGTTTCTGTTGTTTGTTGCGGTGACATTGACATTGACATTGACATTGACATCATCATCGATCGCACTTTAATATACTACTAATACAGTTAAAATATCTTCTTTGTCTTCTTCTTCTTCTCGTTGTGTTGTTGTTTTTGTGGAAAAAGTTGTTTGTTTCCTCAAAAATTTACATAAGGCGAACGTTAAAAAAAACACGCATGTCTCGCATCGATTATGACGACGTCTGAGAAGAACAAGATGAAGAAGAGGAAGAAAAATATTCCTCGAAAGAGAACGAAAGAAGACCCGCCGGAACCTATGGTCGTGCAAAGAGACGAAGAGAGAAGAGGAGGGATGACGATGAGGAAAATGTTGAGCAGCAGAGGAAATGTTGATTTTGATGACGACGACCAACAGGAGGAAGAAATGTTTGTTGAAGATGATGAAGAAGAAGAAGAAGAAGAAGAAGAAGACAAAGAAGAAGACAAAGAAGCGGAGGAGGAAGATAATAAGAACAACGAGTATAATAATAACGTCGTCGCTTCTTCTTCGTCGTGTTATTTCAAAGCGAAAAATATAAACATAAATCGAATGTTGAAAGCGTGCAAGCCAAACAACGCGGACGCTCCGGAATTTTTAGGAAACCTTTCGCACCTGTTGCGACCGACTTTACGACCGTATCAGAAGAGAGCGGTGGGTTGGATGATGGGGAGAGAGAGAGCGCCGAACGCGCCAGTTGGGTGGGAGAATGGGAAAACTCAACACGCGGATGTTGAGAAGTTGGTGACGTTTAAAAGAGAGGAACAGTTGAGCGCGTTGCGCGAGATGTTTAAGACGACGACGACGACGACGGCAAAAATGACGTTAATAGAGGCAAATGTGGTGAAAAAGAAACACGAGGAAATAAACTTGTGGATGGAAAATGTGTCGAAGTCGATGGCAATGGAAGACGACGGCGTTCGCGGAGGCGTGTTAGCGGAAGAAATGGGATTAGGTAAAACTGTCGAACTTTTGATGTTGTGTTTGGCGCACAAGAAACCAAAAGACGAGAAAGATGAGGAGAAGGAGGAGGAAAAGGAGGAAGGAAAAGAAGAAGAAGACAAAGTGATTACGAATCGAGACGGTATGGGCTTCACGACAAAGCTAGAAAAAGAGGAAAAAGAAGAAGAAAACGAAGAAATGCAGCAAGTGCGATGCGTCTGCGGTGCAATGGAAGACGATCCAGAGTATAAAGGTCTTTGGGTATCGTGCGAAGTTTGTCACAAATGGTCGCACGCGTATTGCGTCGGCATTAAGCAAAACTGCACAGAGGCGCCGGACTTCATATGTCCGCATTGCCACGCCGCGAAAGCGGGGGAGAAAATCCCGGGCATTTCAAAAACGACGCTCATCGTCGTTCCGTCGACGATTTTGCAACAATGGCGAGACGAGGTTTTAAAGCACGTCCGTAGAAACGACGACGATGGAAAGACCGACAATAAAGACAATAAGTTTGATATTTTGGTATACGAAGGACAGCCGCAAACCGCGAGCTTGGGATCCAGAGCCGTACACGCGAAGGAAGTCATTACCTCGCATAAGCTAGCCGAATGCGATATTGTTATCACTACGTACGATGTGTTGCGAGCTGAAATCAATCTAGATTACGCGACAAACGCGGATGTGAACGATGGCGCACTGCGCGCTCGAAGGAATGCAACTCGAAGATACCCTCACATTCCCCCGCCTTTGACAAAGATAACGTGGTGGCGCGTTATTATGGACGAAGCACAGATGGTGGGCGGAGGCGCCTCGGCGCCGTCGCAGATGATGGAGAGAATTCCCGCGGTGAATCGTTGGTGCGTGACTGGGACGCCGCTATCATCTGAAAAGTCGCACATGGACGACGCGTTCGGATTGTTCAAATTCTTAAGGGCGCGTCCATTCGGCCACGAGATGAACTTTACAACATCGCATAATTGGTGGCAGAAAATAATCAGCGCGGCTATGAAAACAGGGTACGCGGGATACGGCGAGTTTGTGCTCACCGAGAGCCTAAAACCAATAATGTGGCGCAACGCTAGAGAGGACGTTATAGACGAACTCGATTTACCGCCGCAAAATGAGTGCGTCACCGAATTAGAGTTTTCGCCCATCGAAAAACATTTCTACGAAAAGCAGCACAAAAACTGCGCCGCGGAAGCGCGAAACACTTACGATCGAGTGAAGCGATCGAGAAATGCTACTAATAACAACGATGACATAGAGTTATCGAGGCAAGACGTGACTTCTATCGTGCTGCCTCTGCTGAGATTGAGGCAAGCTTGCGATCACCCGCAGGTTGGTTCGTACGGCATCAGTAAGTGGAGGCGTCTGAAAAATATCGCGGCGGAACTTGTGGTCGACGGCGATCAATCAAAAAAAGCCGAGGAGAAACAAAAGAGCAAAGTTCTTTCCATGGAAGAAATCCACGACAGGTTGGTCGACAAAGCGCGACTTGAAGCAGAGGAAGCGCAAAGACTCGTCGCGTTTTCAATCAACGCCATCGCTGGATTAAAATGGACGCAAAACGATCTCGCGAGTGTCATTGAATGTTATCGCGAAGTTTTACGCCTCGATGCAAACGCAAACATCAACGGCGTTCGTCTCGATAGTTTCCAAAGATTACACGCTTTGCACAATTTAGCCGAAGCTTTGCAAGTGGTGGATAAAAACAAAGACATTCGAATACCTAGAACGCTTAGAGATGAGAAATTACTCAGCGACGCCGAAACGGAAAAGATTTCGTATTTAGCCGAGCGAGTTGGGGGAAACATATCCATCGCCGCGAACGATTTCGAAAAGTCGCGGAAAATTATCGACAAGAAAATGAAAAGTCTCGGTCGAAATGAATTTTGGTGGATGGAAGCCTTGTCGTATACGACCGACGCTTTCGTAGGCAAACTGCTCGAGCAGTTTGATAACCGTTGGCAAAGTAGCAAAGCAGATTGGAACACCGGCGCGGCTCTGAAAATGGTCATGCAAAGAGACATAGATCGCCTATTCGAGTGTCGCAACGAAGCCGTCGCGGATGCTGATCGAGTAACGAAAATCGTAGAAGCCGCGGATAGACAAGACGTGGTTGAATTTGCCTCGTGCTCGGTGTGCAGAAAAGGCATGGAATTCGCGGTCGTTGGCGTGAAATGCGCGGTGTGTAAATGCGATGCAAATTTCAATAAATTACAAAGCGTTTTGTTTGGTGTCGGTAGAGATGCGACGAGAAACGGTAAAGCGAAAGTAAAATCGTCCACGAGAAACGTCAAAGATGAGGACAGGCGCATTTATTACGACGTTACTGCGCCGTCGTGCGCGGAAAAAACTTTGAAAGCGCTGAAAAGCGAAGTCAAAGGAGCACTCGAAGTGCAATCCTACGCGAAAACGCACATCGAAGTCATCGAAGAGATTCGTAAAGAGTTCACGAAAATACGCGCGCTGATGCACTACCAACGCGAAAAGATGTACGCACTCGATGAGTTGAGCATGTCAACGACGCGTATTCGATTACGCACGCCCAACGAAATGGTTCGAATTGACGGACAAGACCAATTGCCGGAGTATTTGCGCGCGTCGATCGTGTATCCAGTCGAGGTACCCACCTTGCTCAAACAACACGGCGACGAGAAAGTCACGCACGAATTTGAAATGAAACAAACGTTCGGTCAACTGCGATATTTGCAAACGCTGAAACAGAAGAACAAAAACGAGCGTAAGAAATTTGATTGCCCGTTGTGTTTAGAGACGTTCGACGAGACGAAATCGAAGAATGCCGTCATTCCCAAGAGCGCGCTGAGAAAAATGAAAGCTGGAGATGACGACGACGAGGACGAGGACGAAGAGGACGAAGATATTAATTTACACGGCGCTGAACTTGCAATCTTACCGTGCGGTCACGAATTATGCGTCAAATGTTCGTTTGCGTATTACGGGCGACCATCCAATATGGTTTCAAAGAAGAAACAGTTCTTACACTCGTTATCGCCGCTCCCGGAGCGACACAATAATAACAACGACAACAAGCGCGGGAAATGTCCAACCTGCCGCCAAGAGTGCGCGACCAAAGAAATTTCATACGTCACGTGGAAGTCGCAGGATAAGGACGTTCGCGATAACGTCGAAGAGGCGCAAAAGAAGCGAGAAGAGAGATTGCGGAAGAAAGCGGAAGAGAGTTTACACCTTTCGCGATTCGGCGCGGACGTTTCGAAAATGCTCGAAACTTTAGGAGCGCCGGAAACGCACGCGAGAGATGAAAGCGGTATCAAAATTGAAGGCGCGTGGGGTACGAAAATCGATGCGGTGGTTCGTCGCGTGAAACATCTGTCGAAGTTTGATACGAACTTGAAGGTTTTAATCTTCAGCGAATGGGAAGATGTTTTGATGATTGTTGACCACGCGCTGAAAATGAACGGCGTGAATTCCATCGTTCCGACATCCGCTGCGAGTTCGTCACTCAAAACGAAACGTGCCGGGAGTAGATTTGCGGTTTGTGTCAAGGAATTTGTCGACAGCGACTCGCACCCAGTTAGTTGTTTGCTGTTGCCGTTGAAAAGAGCTGGAGCGGGACTCAATTTGACGTGCGCCAACCACGTGATTTTGCTCGAGCCGTCGCTCGATATTTCCGCCGAGTCGCAAGCGATTAAAAGAATTGACAGAATCGGACAAACGAAGTCAACCATAATACATCGGTTCGTATTAAAAGATTCGATTGAAAAGAACGTCATGAAAGTCATCGAGAATCGCCGCAGTGAAGGAACAGTTTTACCCGTGGACAGTAAAGAGGCGAGTAAATTGACCGCGCGAGACATCGAAGAGTTGTTGAAACAACAACAGTAAAAAGAGCTACCTTAAGATTAGTCAAACATCACAGAGTTTAGAAATGTACAAAAAACAAAACGCACGCGCGCGCGCCCGCACAAACAAAGCAATCTGACTTTACAATCTAATTTTTGCCAATATCAATTCATTACCCCCCCACTTGGTTTCACAATCTCGGCGAACCGTTTCATCCCAGCTTTCTCGTAGGATTCGCTCAACTCTTCTCGAATGTTGTCCCAACTTTCGTACCCTTCCTCGTTGCCCCAACTCGCGTAATCGAGAACATCAAAACATCTCTTCAGCGCTTTCGCCTCCTCGCTCATCTCCGGCACGTTTTTCTCGTGTTCTTTCGCTATTTCAGTTCCTACGCCTTCTAACATGTTCTTTGCGGACTTCGCGTCCATATTCTCCATGTTTACTAACTTTTTCATATCCTCTAAAGTCGCACCAGTTAACGGCGGGAGTATCGCGTCTTCATCTCCGCTGCCGCCGATGCTGCTACTATTTCTACTCGTTGTACTACCGCTAACGCCACTCTCGCCGTACCCGCCACCAAGGGTAAACCACGGCGCCACGCTCAAAGCTATCCTCGCCGCATCCCTCGCTTCACTTTCCCTGTTCTCATATCGTTTCAAAGTCCTCGCGTTAATCGCGTACGGTCTCGCCCATTTATTCGTAAACTCTTCTCTGTTGATGTAAAACTCGCACGCGACCAACGCGCTCGTTTCATCTTTTTTCACAAATTCGTGTCTAGAGATCAAACTCTCAATCACGTCCGGAAAAGACCCAATGTTTTGCGTCGTGTACGCGTTTAACATGTGCTTACTCGCCGCCAATCTCGCCAACGTCTCTCGATCGTGCTCCGCGTGTTCCGCGTTCGACGACGATAAACCGCTCGACGAAGAACTCGACCGTAAAATCGAATCTCTCACCGGCATCAAACCTCCTCTCTTCAGCGCGTTCACCTCTTCTTCCAATAACGCGCGTCGTATAAATGTCGTCGCATCTTTCGCGACGAACTCAATCTGTCGCTGATTCGCTCGCGCTTTCACGATTGCGCCGATATGAATATTTTCTTTTGCCGCTAAAAATGAAGGTTCCAAGAGAAACCCAATCGCGTTCCCGTCGTCTGGAGAGATACCTATCGGCATCATCAGAGGAAACATCCCAACTTTCGTTTCCGGAGATATCAACGCGTACTTCAACGCGTCCAAGGTTTTCACCAGTCTCGAAATTAAAACATCATTAGTATTGCCACCATCAGAGATACCATCATCACCAGAGACACCATTATCACCGCCAACTTTGGATGATGATGATGATGATGATGATGGAAAGGCGAGACCATTTTCCCGCACGAATCTCAAGTAGGGGAAAACCTTCTCATCTTTCTCTTCTGTTTCTAAAACCGTCGTCCTCTTCGAAGAAAAAGAAAAAGAAAGTAAAGAAGTTCTCGCAACAAAAAGGTTCCTAAAAGATGTTCTTCCTCTCGACGTCGTCGAAATCGTCGCGAACATCTTTGCGTGCGCGTGATTGTGTGGTTGTGTAAAGTTCCTCTGGACTTTTGTGAGGTATTTTCTCTACTCAATTTTAGGGGAATTTTTATCGCCAGAAAGAATGAAGGAGAAACACATTATTAAAAAGAAGAAGAAAGACTCATCATCATCATCATCATCTTCTTCTTCTCTGTCTTCTTTGTCGTCTTCTTCTGACTCGTCTTCTGACTCGTTGGAGGAGGCAAAGGAAGAGCGTTCGAGCGGCAGTTGTTCGAGCAGCAGCAGCAGTTTTGATGGTCGTCGTACACAAAGCAAAACAAAAAGGAGGAAGAGAGAGATGATGTGTAAACAGTTGAAAAGTGCCATCGAGAAAGGGAACGTAGAAAAGATAAAAACACTCGCGCGTTCGATGTATCGCGACACGACGACGACGAAGAACAATAACGATACTAAAAAGAGGAGGAAACAAAAACGAAGAGATACAGAAGAAAACGCGTTTCATATCATCGCTCGGTGTAAAGAATCGTACAAGAATCCACTGGAAACGTTGAAGTTTATGCTCGAAGAGTGCTTCACCCAACAACAGGATGAGGATGACAGTCTCCTCCTCGAAACGTTGCTCTCGCAGAAAGGAAGAAGAAAAGGTGGCAAAAGAAGAAGAGATGGAAAGAAAATAAAGAAGAAAATCCCACTGGAACTGGCGGCGAAGCAAACGGTCGTTTCGAGAGAACCGTTTGCGTTTCAAATGCTCAAAAAGAAAACACCGCCGGGCGTGTGCGCGGAGAAAGCGACGAGGAGGTACGAAAAATCGAGAGCGCGAGAAGCGACGCTGTTTGAAGCGCGGCGAGAGAAAGCGTTGGAAGAGAAGAGGAAGAGCGAGCAGATGAAATGGAACGAAAAGTTACGCGAAGCCAACGAGGAGGACGAAGGAGACGAACTTTTGTACGAGCGGCTGTGGCAGTATGAAGACGAAGAAAAAGAGGAGGACGAGGAGACGAGGAGGGGAAAGTATAGTAGCGCTGCTACTATGAAGAACAACAACAAGAGGAGTTTATCCGTGGATGATGACGCGAGGAAGGAGAAAAAGAAGAAGAAGAAGAAGGAGACGGAAAAAGGAGAAGAGAAACACCGAACCATTCCAGAGGAGGAAGAACGAGACGGGTTTAAATCGCCCACGGAAAGAGAGTTACGAAAAAGAAACGGAGGTTCGTTACCTATCGCGACGACGCAATCGTACTACGCGATATGGAGAGCATGCTCGAAGAAAGCGGAAAAGAAGACCTTGCGAGCGAAAGATTTACCGTACTTACACGACGTCGGCGACCAATCGGAAAGTTCCGCCATCGAGTGGATTTTAAAGTCTTCCGTGAGTGGACCCGAAGGCGGGTGCTCTTGCGAAGCGCCTCGGAAAAGTCATCACTCCAAGTCGTGTGCGGTCAAACTTCTCCGCTCCGAGATGCTGCGTTGGCATCCGGACCGGTTCGTTTCCAGGTTTCGAGGTTGTTTCTTTTCCCTGCGAGAGGAAGAAGAGGCTCTGGTAAAAGTGAACGCGACCAGCGCGAGGTGCGTGGAAATGTTTAGGAACTTTAAGACGAGCAGTAGTAGTACTTGATGTTTTTTGCGTTGTTATGTTTCGCAGATTATTATATTACGTAGTTTAAAGTAGTCATTACTGTAGTAAGAGAGAGTCATACTTGGTACGCGCCGTCCGGGGAGCTATTCTTCTTCTTCTTCTTCCGAATCGTAGAACTCGTCGTATAACGTTCCGCCTTCGTAAGACCAACCAGGTGGGAGAGGACAGTTGTTGTCGAGGAGGTATTGTACACATTCGGTGTGGTTGTTCTCGTGTGCAAAATATACGGCGTCCTCGCCCCACGGCGCTTTGGCGGTTTCGTGTAAGTACTTCAAACAGTCTAAGTGACCTTTCTCGGCCGCACACTCACACGCCCATGCGTCATATTTATCAAACTTACGCTCAACAAGATATTCGAGTATGTGGAGATGGCCATTTATGGCCGCCCGAATGGCAGTATCCGAAGCCCAAGGCGCTTTGGCTTCTTCGTGTAAGTATTTGAGGCACTCGAGATGACCGTATCGGGCAGCACATGCACACGCATAATCATTGACAGGACACTCATTTGCAACGCAATACTTTACCATTTCCAGGTAGCCTTGTCTTGTGGCCGCATTAATCGTCTTTCCATTCCACTCACACTTTTTCTCCTCTCGCGCCCACTCGAGCAACTCGAGTTTATTCGTTTTAGCAACTTCCAAGCAGAAAGATCTTTCGGTCCAGTCACTCGGCCACAACGATTTATTCTCCAACGCAACTTCCAAAGTCGATATCGACGACATCTCGTTCACTTTAAACTTCTTCTTCAACTCCCCCTCGCGAGTTGATCTCTTCATCAACTTTCTCGTCTCCGTATTCACCTCGTACAAGAATTTCAAATCATTCGAATCCAATCTCGGAAGGATATGTGTGAAACAAATATCGTCGCACTTCACGACCAAATCCCACAACACATCTCTCTCCCCACTCATCGTCGAACGCCTTTTCTGCGCTCTTTTCCTCCTCCTCGCTTTAGAAGAAGTAAAAAGACATCATCATCATCTCTCTGTCTTCTTTTCTTTTTTAATTAGAGTTGTTGTCAAAGTTGCGTTTGTGCGTGTCTCCTTAAAAACTTTCTCATCAAAGAACAACTTTACTGAGGAGCAAAAAAGTGCTTTTTCGAGTGCACGATGAAGAACTTTTTTTCCTTTTTTTTCGCCAGACAAAATTTCGTCCTCCTCCTCGGTAAAAAAAATTCGAGGCACGAACACAACACACAAAAACAACGAACGTCATCAACTCTCTCAAATTTCATCATCATCATCATCATGCTTCGAAAAGGTGTGAATAACAGTCGTTCAAAACTCTCATTATCGGTTATGAAAAAAGACAAGAGCAAGAACTCGACGTACATTTTAGTCAACCAGGTACGTTTTCATCTTCGTTTTTGTTGTGTCTTCTTTGTCTTTTTGTCTTCTTTGTCTTCTTCTCGTTTGATGATGATGAGAATTGGAAAGGCAACCACCGGACGCGTCGTTTTGTGTAGTATATAACTCACAACAGTAAATCAACATCGACCAGGTAACGAACGGGGTGTACCTCCAAGAACCAGATTGGGCCGGGAACATCGAACTCGCGGACAGAGTCAACCACGACCACTATCGAACGACCGTGGCGAAAGATGCCGCGAAAGCGTTGCGCATCAAATTAATCAGTCGACAGCCTCGAGAACAGTTTTTAGCGTTGAGCGCGTTGGAATGTTTGATGAAAAACTGCGGACCAGATTTCCACGAGATGATGCTGAGTAAAGGCGTTTTGGAAACGTGCATGGAATTAGGAAGCAACACGACGACGAATCACATCGTGAGGGATAAAGTTCTGCATTTAATTCGAGAGTGGTCTGAACATCTGAACATGCGAGAGTTTAAAGGCGTGTACAGAGAGTTGACGCGATACGGGGTGAGATTTCCGGAGAGAGACGAGTTTGTACATCCAGGAGGGGGTGGTGGAAGAGGAGGAGGAAGAGCGACGAGAGATACTAAATACGACGATATCTCGAACGTGGACGTTACGGGAGACCGGATGATAGGAATGAACGGCGGCGAACCGTTGCATTACCCGGCGGCACCGCCATCGCAACCTTCGCTCGGGATTCCTCGACACTCCCAATCTGTTCCGGTAAAACAAGTTTTAAAGTACGACGCGGCAATGAGCGAGGAGGACAGACGAGCGATTGAGATGGCGCTGAGAGAAGAAGAGGAAGCCGTGGGAGGTGGAGGAGGTATGGCGTACGACGGCGGCCGAGACGGCGCGCTCGGGATGACCAGAGCGCAAAGAAACGAGTTGCCCGGGGGCGGGCACTGGTCTTCCAAGAGATATCAAAGGTCGATTGGAAATCCAAACAAGTACAAGTTAGACGGGATCGGACGAAAACCAGAAGGACTGATGCCGGTGGAAGGCAAGTTTGTGAATAGAACGATTTCTTTGACAAAAGCGCAAGAACACCCAGATAGAATACGAGCGCGCGAGAGAAAAGCGAGCGATGTCGTCGAATCCGCGCAATCTATTTTGTGCGTTTTTGAGGAGACGTTGAGTGCTCCCGATAAAGATGACGACCTGTGTGGAATTCTCGCGGAACAGGCGAAAGAATCGAGTTCATCTTTAGTCGCTTTATTGACGGAAGAAGACGGCGACGTGGATGAAACGCTGACGTCGAAACTGATAGAATTGAGCGAAAAGTTGAACGTCGCGATTCAAAAATACGAGAGAATCGGGAACGATCGCGCGCCGCAAACATCCTCGTCGCCGGCAACAACGACGACGCATCAGCAGCAGCAACAACAACGACAAGTGCAACACGACTTACTCGGGTTATCATCCGATGGAGGAGGTTTTAACGAAACCACGATTTCTTCACCCAACCCGTTCCTTACGAACGCACCGTCGAGTGTTCCGTCTGTTCGATCAGCCGCGACCAGTGATGAAGCGTTCGACGAGATTTTCGGTAACAGTTTTTCGCCGCACTCTCCGCCACAACAATCGAGTCGGCCGATGTCATTACGCGAGCAGTACATGCTTAAACAACAACAACAACAACAACAACAACAACAAAATCAGCAACAACACGCTGCGCAAGGGTCGCCATCGAATAGTGTAATCTCCTCGCAGTTTCTTACGCCCGCGTCCTCCTCTCCGCCCAGCTCAAAAGCATTGAACGGGAGTGCAACTCCTCTAGGATTCGAAGCGAAACGCGAAAAGGAACGCCAAGAGGCGACTTTGCACGACCCCTTTGCATCGCTGGCCATTAATGCAGGGTTAACGCCGAAGAAAGGTGTTACGACGAAAAGCGCTTCTTCGTCTCCTCCGACGAGCTCTTCGGGTCAAAAAAGAGTTGTGAACAGTGAAATGGGAACGCCGCCGCAGAGACCGTCGACGTTACAAAGGTCTCCGACAAATCCATTCGATAACGACTTTAAATACCCAAAGATTTGAAATACTATTAGTAGTTAGAAAGGATATAACCTAATGTTTAGATACAGCTTATAATACACAAACGCATGTCAAAAGTTATTCATCACAACTCACGCGGGGCGAATTCGACTTCCGCGACGCTGAATCCAGCCTCGGCTACCACCGCTTTCAACCGCGCTTCTTGTTCCGCGCCGTCTGGACAGCACGCGACAACAGCCCCACCACTTCCCGTGAACTTTGCTCCCGCGCCGACACTTTGACACAGCTCAATCATTCGAATGTTTTCGTCTCCCAAACCGGCGTCGGTAAACATCTTTCGTCTCGCAGCAAAATTGGCCGAAAGTATGGGTGCTAAACGAATCGCGCACGACTCTTTCCCAGAGCTCATTTGAATAATCTGTAACCCTTCTCGAGCACAATCGGCGGCATTTTGCATGCCTTGAATGATTTCAGCGTCGCCACTGAGCCATCTTTGGCGAACCGGTTGGTGGATCTTTCCCGAATTGGATGGATTTTGACTCCAAACGACAAACAGTTTCGGAATTTTCTCCGCGTCGACGTACTCGTATTCGCCAATTCCCGTTTCCTTCACTTTTTCTGCGTTTCGGAAGTTCATGTGCACGCACCCACCGTACACTTGGATGACTCTGTCCATCAATCCAGCCGCGATGCCAATGTCATTTTCAACTTGCAATGCTAGAAACGCTCGTTCTTCTTTGGAAATTTTGTCACGAACGTCGTATCGGTCTAATAAACAGTTCATGCAGCTGATGATGATTGCTGACGAGCCACTCATCCCGGTCTGTTTCGGAATATTCGAAGAATACGATAAACTGAAACCAACGGATGGGTTTTTGAGTGCAATTTGCTTCTCTTCGCAAAATTTAGCAAAGTTTGCTAACAACGCTTTTATCAATTTCGCGCCTCCGTCGTAGCCGTGCTCGGAGGTGAACTGTTTTAACGCCGATATCGATTCAAAATCGTTCGCGTCGTACGGACCTGGAACGATTTTGATTTCAGAAGATGTTGGTAAAGGTTTCAAAACAGTTTCGGCATAGAAATTCTTAATCGACACCGCGACAACTTCACCGAAATATTGATCCGAGGGGTTCCCGAGGAGGCCTATTCTCGCGTATGTTCTCCGAACGAGAGTTTCGCTGACATTCTCGTTAGCAACGCCCATCGAAGAGAACGTTTCGTCACCTCTGATGGATTCAGCTATAGCATATTTGATCATTTCGATATCTTTAAGACTGTCTTCGATTGCGTCGTCCACAACAACGACTAATGTCAAACGCCCCTCGTCCGAAAAGACGCGAAACGCCGAAACATCCGTAAAGTTCGTCAATTCGAAAACGATTTCTTCAACGCCGGGGACATCATCGTGCAGAAGAAGTTGCTTGTACTCATCTGGCATCGCTTCGCGTGCTCTTGGTCCCACAACTGCGACCACTCCAGAAGCGTTTCTCGCGACAACTTTTCTCCAAAAAGACAAGTCGTCAAGTCCAGTTGTCTCGTCGTTTATAACTTCGATTGGTCGTCGAACCGCCATCTTCGAGAAGGATTGCGTCGTCCTTTCCGCTTTGATTTTTGCATCGTTCTGTAAATGCAGAATACTACTTCGAACAGATGCGGCTCCTCGTTGTCTCAAATCTGCGATAGGTACGATTGAAACGATCGTTCCTTTCGGCAATTTCGTATGCGTTGCATTTCCCACTGGAAGCTCAATCAACGCATCCGCTTCCCGCATGCTCAAAATCCTCGAGCTTATTTGTTTACCAGTAGAGTAAGCTATTGGGAGCAAAGGGTGTTCGCCATCAGAACTCTTCTTCGCTTTCCAGCTCAAAGAAACGCGATGGAATTCTTCTCGCTCGTCATCGAGTTGAATATCATCCCCTAATATTGCAACACTTCTTGGCGGGTAAACGACGTTTTGTCCTTGAAGCACGCGCAACATAGGTTTCACTAATAGCTCAAACGTCACGCAACACGAAACTGGATTTCCCGGCAACGACAAGCACAATAAATCAGGTTTGTTTACTCCTAATATCTTTCGTCTCGAAAGTGTAAAAAATTTCGTAGGCTTCCCAGGTTTCATGGATAAGCTTTGAAAATGGCACGCGACTGCGCTTGCATCGCCTTCGCACATCTTACGCATCATTGCGTCGTAAATATAGTCTCGATCACCTTTAGACGCGCCACCGGTAGTAATCAAAACGTCGCAATCTGACGCCAACGCGCGGCGAATCGTATCCACGACCGCACCTTCCTCGTCTCGTATTATCCTAGTCTTTACATCATCATCATCACCACCGCCACTACCACCATCGTCGTCGTCGAATATGTTCACAATTTCCGCCCCACTCGATCGCAACGCACTCCTCAGCGCGGGTCCATTCACGTCGTACGATGCGGAAGCGTTCGAATCTGGAATAGTGTCTTTCGAAACTTCAACGATTTCGTCTCCGGTACACGCCAACGCTACGCTCGGCATCCTCGAAACCTCAATCTCGCGTATACCACCCGCGGCTAAGATACCCACGTCGTACCATTCTATTCTTTCACCTTTTTTTAGTAAAAGATCTCCTATTCCTACGTCTGATTGCGCTTTTCGTATCCATTTGTGTACTTTATAATCTTTCTCTTGCACGTTCGTGACGAACGAATCGTCGTCGTTCATCGTCACTTTCGTTACATTTTCCTCCGGAACGACACAGTTCGCCCCTTTTGGCAACACCGCGCCCGTGGTGACGTACGCGCACTCCTCGTGCAATAACACCGCGTCTTCATTGTATGCGTTCTCTGCATATTGCGCTCGATTCGTTAACATTTTATTCACCCGGAACTTCTTTTCTGTGTTGTTGTTCTCGTTCGTAATGTTGAAACAAAATCCATCCATTATGGACACGTCTTTCACCGGGTGCGCTCTTTTCGCGCGAACGTCTCTCTCGCTCACTCTTCCGACGCTTTTCTCAATCGGCACTTTAAAATGCGTTCGTCGTTTTCGTTTGGTCGTCGTCGTTGTTAAAGCATCATCATCATTCTCATCATCATCATCATTTTCATCATCATCATCCAATTCCAATCTCCTGATATCAGAAAAAATCTCTTCGCTCGTTCTCACCACTCTCTCGATCGCTTCTCGCATGGAAACCATCGTCAAAGTCGAGTTTTGATGCGTCATCTCTCAACAAAGCAGTGGTTTTGGTGGTAGTAAGGCTGCTGCTTTTTTCTGCTGCTGCTTTGTTTGCGGGTAATAAAAAAAGAGTTCAGAGAGAGAGAGAGAGAGAGAGTTGTTGTTTTCGTGTTGTTTGATTTTTGTTGAAGATTTTTTCTCACGACTTGCACTTTTTTCTCACTTTTTTCACTTTTTTTGGTTGTTGACTCGCCAAACAAAAACACGCACAACAACACACTTAACGAAGAAAACGAGATGATGAAATCGAATACCGATGATGGTGGTGGTGCGGAGGAAAAGATGACGACGACGAGAGAAGTGGAGGAGGAGGAAAAGGAGGATCAGAAAGACGAGAAAGAGGAGACGGAGACGACGATGCTCTCGAGAGAGGCAAAAGAGATCGATGTTTTCGTGGAGAAGATTGTAAAAGTCAACGGAGTGTTTTTGAGAGAAATTCAAAAATCATCATCATCCAAAGAAGAAGATTTAGAAGAAGAAGAAGAAGAAGAAGACGCCTTCCAAGCGATCATTAAGAGAGTGAACAAGTACCAGGAGAAGTGCGAGATGTTGGACAGGCACTTGGAGAAGTGGATCGTACCTTTGACGGAGGAAGTTTTAAGGTTTCACGCGGTGAAAATGAGTAATCATGTTTTTGATGATGATGAAACAAAAAACACATCATCGAAAGCCATCTCTGCGTTAGCCATGCACCAAACGTCAAAAGTTTTACACGCGTTTGCTACGGTGCGCGGTGCGAAAACAATCGCTCGATTTTTCCCGCATAGCGCGAGAGATTTGGAACCGGCTATCAAGACGCTGCGAAGGTTCATGCCGAAGCGGGACGGGAGCGCGGCGAAATACGAAGTCGCGGGATTTTGGGATAGATACCAACCAGGGACGAGAGAAACGTTGACGGAAGAAGTCGCGAGCGAGAGTCTGTTTGAGACGAGTTGGGAAACGAGAGCGACGTTGTTATCGTGGATTTCGGTTTTGGTTTTGATGCCGTTTGATATGAAGACATTTGTGAAAACGACGACGACGACTTTTGACAACAGTGCCGAAGGTGGTGTTGGTGGTGGTAGTAGTAGTAATAGTAGTAGTGGTGATGAGAATAAAGCAGGGTTGATAGAAGATTTGTTAGGAATGTGCAGACAGTGCGTGTCGTTTGCCGAGGTGGCCAGAGACCGCGCGGCGATTTGCGTGGCGCGATTATTGACCCGGCCGGATGCGGAATTGAATCTAGGCGAATACCTCGATTGGTCGTCGAGCGAACTTATGAGAGTTTTTGGTAGAAAGAAAGCGGGAGAGGAAGAATCGACAAAAGATAAAATAGCCGAGGCAGTTGCCGCATCGGAGGACTCTTTCGTCGCGGTCGGAGCGACGCGCTCGATGGCGGCGATATTTAAGATTGGTCGTCGAGACGTTTTGAAACCGTTCCGCGAGAGCGCGTTGAAAGCCTCCCAGGCTGTGTTCGATGCCAAAACGCCGTTAGCTTCTTCTTCTTTTGGTTCGCGCACGACAACCTCGAACGCATTGACTCGACAATTGGCGTGCAAACTGAGCGCGCGCGTGGCGCTGACTCTTTTAGCGCCGAAAGTTGTCTCTTGGAGGTATGCGCGAGGAAGTAGAAATTTAGCTGAGAACCTTCTCAACAACGAAAACGCGAACACGAAAGAAGAAGAGAGCGTCGACATTGTCGACGATAACACCGATGACAATGGGTTCGCAGCAGACGATGAAACCGACGAAGCGAGTCTCGACCAGTTGGAAAAAGCTATCGACCTTCTTCTCGAGGCGCTTAAAGACACGGACACTATCGTTCGCTGGTCGGCGGCAAAAGGTATCGGGCGCATTTGCCAACGTCTCCCGAAGCAATTTGCGGATGATGTCGTTGAAAATTTATTATCCTCGTGCTTCAAAGCGACCGAGTCTGAATCCACTTGGCACGGTGCGTGCTTGGCTTTAGCAGAGCTATCCCGAAGAGGCGTCTTGTTAGTGACAAGATTACCGTTTGCCGCTGAGAAAACTGCGGCGGCGTTGTTGTACGACGTTCGAAGAGGTTCACACAGCGTCGGTGCGCACGTGAGGGATGCGGCAGCGTACGTGTGCTGGTCGTTTGCGCGCGCGTACTCAAAGTCAGACTTTCAAGAAGTATTCCTAGGATCTCTAGCGACGCCGTTACTTGTTACGTCGTGTTTTGACCGCGAAGTCAACGTGCGTCGCGCGGCTTCTGCGGCGTTCCAAGAGTGCGTTGGTCGTCTTGGTGGTGGTGGTGGCATTGTGGCAAAACAAGGAGAAGAGGACGTGACAGGCATTGATATCGTGCAAAAGTGTGATTACTTCACGATTGGGTCCGCGAGACGCGCATATTTGGACGTTGGTTTCTTCATCTCTCAATCGTTTCCGGCTTTTCGTCCAGCCATGCTGGCACACATATTGGATGTGAAAATTGAGCACTGGGAGGAGTCCACGAGATGCTTAGCTGTCGAAACGCTCGGTGCGTTGGGTGAAACGGACGTGGAGTGGACGAGTACGGTCGCGCTTCCGAAACTTTTGAGGATGAGCGTCGACATGGATTTACCGAAGCGACACGGAGCGACGCTAGGGGTTGCGCAGCTTTTACTTTCGAAAAGTGTCATCGAGTATTTGCGAAACGAAAATGCGAATAACATTGATACACTGAGAAATGCGTGGAATCTCGTATCTGAAATAGAGGCGAAACGTTTGTATCGAGGCAAAGGCGGTGAGATTATGCGTGGAGCAGTGTGCAACGTTATCGAAAGTTTAGGTCGCGTGGCAACTTTACCATCTTCATCAACTTCGCCATCGGAATTTTTCAAGCCAGGTAAACAGCTCATCGTGCAACTTTGCGAGAGCGCAACGTCAGAATCGTTGCGCCATCCGAAGAAGGAGATTCGCGAGGCGGCGGCAAAAGCTTTGGTCTCCATCGCCTCGTCGAGCGCGCTTCGCGTCGACGGAAACGAAAGCATCGTTGAAGCTACATTGGCTGAACAATACTTAGTTACCGACCGATTACGTATCGTGCAACAAACTATGGACGAATCGAGCTCCTTTTCTAGACGTGGGAGTGCGTATGCTTTGGGTATCGTTCCGGACGTGTTCATCAACTCCTCCAATTGGAGAGCTATTCTTACCAGCTTACTCGAGGCGACGGTTCCGGAAGATAACCCGGAAATGAGGGACGCTGAAACTCGAGTCGACGCCGTGATTGCTTCGCAGAATATTTTGTGCAAGATCAACGCGAAATATTCTGCTTCTTCAGCTTGTGGAGAAAAGGATGATGTTATAAGTATTTCAGATTTGAAAGATGCGGCGGATATGTGTTTAGAGGCGTTTTTGAAAGGCGTGGAAGATTATTCCGTCGATAAGCGAGGCGATGTTGGAAGTTGGGTTCGCGAAGCGTCTATGCGTGCATTTTCTGAAGTTCTGAGATGTTTTCAAACAATATCCAAATGTTCTGATGATAGCGATGGCGTTGTCGTGGATGAGTACGAGACAAAGTGCACGACTATCTTAGGCGTCTTGTTGAAGCAGTGCGGGGAGAAAATTGACAGAACTCGAACCGTTGCGTTTGAGAGCTTGTTCGCGCTATTACGAGGTACTGGTGGTGGTGGTGGTGGTGGTGATGATGATGACGATAGTCACGTGTTCGTTTCAAACGCAAAAGATTTCGAATCAATTCAAGCGTGTGTTCCGGTAGACGCGAAGGATGTTTCATCCGAAGCTGGATTACAGCGCGTCTTTTCGCATTGTCTCACGAAGGCGGTTCTAGTAGCGCCATACGCCGATTACGCGTTGAGTGGTTGGGTCGCGTCTACAGGAGCGGTGACGGAGAGTTTAGCTAAAGCTGCTAGCACTGCTTTACTTTCGGTGCTCTCGAAGGAAGATGAAAGAGTTGATTTGAAAGAGAAAGTTGCCACACACTTGATCGAGACCTTTGACGCGTATTCAAAAATCGATCGAGTGACTGTCCCGGCGATTCGATGCGTCGACGTGCTCTTTACCGGCGGTGCTTTTGATTCCTTCAGTTTGACCATAAAGACTCCGGATGGAGCATCAAAAGACTACAAGACTGCATTGTCGGACAGAATACGCTTCGAGTGCGCTGGAACGCGAGACGTGTCCAAGTATATATTGGCCGCCAACGCTCTTTCGCACGTGGCCTCTTGTACGGATAGCGTTGAGGCGAAAGAGAGCGCGCGCCTGGGTTTACTCGCGATGATGCGTAACAAGTTCCCGCGCGTTCGTCAGATTGCGTCGGAGGTTTTGCACATGGCGCTTAGCTCGGAAGATGACGTGGATGCAAACACGGAAGAAGTCATGGGAATGTTAACGGCGAGATTCTGGGAAGCGACGATGAACGCGGAGATGAAAGAGGCCATTCACGTGATTTATGCGAAACTTGGTTTGGAGATTCCCAAGCAAACAACGGGGAAGAAAGACGCTTTAAAAACGATAACTGAAGAAAATATCGTTCCTGGCGTGTTGGCATCATCGAAAGTGCCAACGACTCACGCGAAGAAAATTGGCGATACCGCGGACGAAAACTCCTCCTACCAATCGCTCGTCGAGTTTTCCGGTCGTTAGAATCAATTTGTCTAATATTAAACAATGCGCGCTACGGGTATTTTACTATTCTCGCTCTCTACTCATCATCGTCTTCCTCTAATTCATCCTCGTCGTCCTCGCCCTCGTTCTCATCCACCGGTCCGAGCGCATCTAACTCTCCAATCGAACACCTAACGATCATCGGCGCGAACTTCCCTTCCCTTTGCCCTCCATCCTCTAACTTTCTCTTCTGTAGTTCTTGCTTCGTCTTTGGTTCTTCCGGATACGTCACTTGCGTCACGCGCACTCGAATCTGTTGCCCGGGTTCTATAAATTTCTTCACCATCAACCCTATTTCTTCTCTATTTCCCTCGTTATTTGACTCTGCGAGAAACTCTACACTCTCTTCTTCGATGTACCAAATCTTCTCTTTATCGTCCCACTTTGTTTTCTCTAAATCCATCCCACTCTTGTTCGGTAAAACTATCAAATCGTCGAAAAATCCCAACGACACGCGAATACCGTTCTCATCCGTCAACGAATACACTTTTCCGACTAAAATCTCATTCACGAACGGGCTAAACACCACCATCCGAAACTCCACCTCGTAATGCGCCGCCCCATCGCCGGCGTATATTATCCCTCCTTTAATAGAATTCACTTCGTATAAAGTCACGACGAGGCCTAAATCCGTGATGACTTTGTCCACGTACAACTCTTCCAACTCCGCGACGATGGCCGTGAGCGGTTCTTTGTCCAAGTGTTGCGGTTTAATCGTCACCGCGGAGTCTTTCAATCGCGCTATTTGAAACATCTTTTTTGTTATTATTATTATCTATTGTTATTCGTATTACTATGTTCTCGTTGTTGTTGTTGTTGTTGTTGTGAAGTTGGCGGCTCTGTTGACATTTTTGGACAAATCGATTTGTCTTATTTGAAAAACAAACAACCAAAACCAAAAAAAACGAGCAAAAAAGCAACATAAACATAAAACACCCCTAATTGAGCGCAGATACAAATACATTACACACATCAAGCAAGCAAGCAAGCAAGAAAGATTCCGTCTCCAAAAAGCCACTCGCGAGGAAGAGCAATAATGAGCGTCTCTCGGGGAAGAGACCCGGAATCTTTAGAGAGAGAAAACGATAGAAGCTTAGAGACGATGGGAGACCGAGTGTCGATGTTGAAAAACATCACCATGGACATTCACAAAGAAGCGGATTCGCACCACCGGATTTTAGACGGCATGAGAGACGACATGAGCGGTTTCCAAGGGGTGCTGACGCAAACGGTCCAGCATTTTTCAAAGGTTTTAGAGACGAAGAATGGGAGGTACTTCTGCTACTTGTTCGGGTTCTTCATCGGGATGTGGTTCTTGAGCAAGATTATTTTTGCATAAATTTAGAGAGAGAAAGAGACGCGAGAGACGCGAGGAGACGCGAGACGAGGATACAACAGAAAAAGAAAAGCGCGACGACGCGATGTAGTGTTAACATAATAAGAAGAGCTATTTATTCGCTAGTAATACAACAAACATAAAAAATACTATATATTTCTGTTCATAGGTTTCTTGTTTCCGGTGTTGGAAATGCAAGTCTAGTCTTTGATGAGGACGATGACGGCACCGAAGTCATCCGATAAACGTATTGGAGTACAGCGCACGGTGATTATATCTTGTTGTTGTTGTCGTCGTTGCTGTTCAACCGCAGAAGAAGAAGAAGATGCGAGTCTTTTCAATACCGACTTCTTTTCTGGACTGGTTGGTTGTGGCATCGAAGCGGTTTTGTCATAGCTGTCGTCTTCGTCCAACGGTATCCAATTCTTTGTCAACTTTTCTGTCCACGGCAGCGGTGGATTGGTTCTCTCAGCAATGCGCGCCGAATCTCTAAGGCGCTTAGCAAACGAGCTGAGAGGGAAGACCATCGTCCCAACGATGCCTCTCGCGAAGCCTTTTTTCGTGCACAGAATGATTCTCGCATCGGTATCGACCGCGAATATCGGTAATCCAGTAGCTTCTAAACCAGCCACCATTAAATTTGCCGAGGCAAAATTCGATAAATTTTTCGATCTGTTCTCAGCCTCTCGTAAAAGGTTCGATAGCGGGTTGATGATAGCAGGAGTACTCGCAGAGGCTGATGGTATAACGTTACTATTGTTCGTGTTGGTGTTGTTTTTCGAGAATTTTTTCGTTTTCGTCGCAACTTGTGTCAGAGGAGCGACGCCGCTTCCACCAGAGTACCTCATAGACGACATTCTTTCGTCAACGTTCGACGCGTCGGATATCTTCTGTTGTTGCTGTTGATGATGCTGTTGATGATGACGTAAAAGCGAATTTCGCGACGAGCTTCGTAATGATCCGTGCACTTCAACCATGGCTTCGGTGAATATCAATTTTAACTCGTCAACCAGTGGTGTCATTTCTTCGTCTTCGTCGACGAATAACAAAGGTGGGAGCTCTATATCGGCACCGTATTCAACCGGAGAACTTGCAACACCGTCGATGATACTTGATTCATCCGTCAGCAACACCGCAATTTTAGGTTGTAACGTAAACGGTACAAGTCTTCGAATCTTTTGTACCAAGTCGCGCAAGGACGTTCCTGATTCAATCGTTCCAACGATGATGACTATGATAGGAATTGTATCTCTCAAGTGACTATCGTCAGAGTCAATTACATTCGTTCCTAACATGTCGTCACTACTGTCCATATTTAATGAGAACTTTTTCAAAACTTCCGTCGAATTCTTCGAGCGCGAGATAAAGAAGTGTTCGTCGCCGGCGACGACGGTTTCTACTAGCGCAGCCATTCGAAAGAGGGCAACATCACTCGAAGAAACGAGTAAAATGTTCTTCTTGGGTACAACTACATCGGAGCTCCCAGCGGTAGATTCTCCGCCGCCCGTAGATGATGTGTCGCTGACGCGTGAGTTCCTTACGTTAGTGCCACTATTGCTTGAGATTTTCGGCGAAGGATTTGTACTATTTCGCGACTTTCCAGCAAATCCATCCAGAGAATAATTCAGCGGTGGTGGCGGCGTAGGAGCTGACGAGCGCCTGTGCGACAATGTTTGATCCAAGTCGCCTATATAACTCAAAGGACGATCTATGCGTTCTGTTTCTAAATCCTTAATGCTCAGTCTGAACTTATCTGTCGGGTCGATTACTTTTTGAGCACCTTTAACTGATGCAAACGAACGCATGTTCAAACTAGCGTCGGAGACCTGTACCAAACCAACTGGATCCATGACGCCTCGCAAACTGTAAAGACCAATGTATCTGGAATGCTCGTGCGGGAAGCCCACTTCGGCTGCTTTTTTCCACGTGTTCTTATCGCACAAGGTTTGACCACCGTGTGCGAGACCCGCGACTCGAGCGCTCAAATTTAAAACTTGTCCAAAATATTCCGCTCGTCCGGTTCGTTGACACGGTTTCATAAACGTCGCCTCGCCAGAAACGATGCCCATAGTAACGCGTAAACCTTTGAATGTCACTCTGTGACCGGCGGTCATGTTACACGCTTGCGGCTGTTGAAGCAACTTGTCTTCCCAGGGCACGCGAAGTAAAATCGTTTGAACAACCAAACACCATCGAAAAGCGTCGAAAGGATGATGAAACGCGATGAAAAATTTGCCGTTTTCGCCTCGGCACTCGTACCCACGAAAGGAGAGAAGCGTAGACCGTATCACAGCATCGTGCTGCGCCGTCGCCTTATCTCGCATTTTCACGTCTTCTCTTCCAAGCTCTTCCCATCCGTCGATTCTCGTGAATACGATGGTTAGGTTTTCCGATTCAAAAACGGGAGCTTCAAAAATGGAAGGTTCGAGCTGGCGTACGGTCTTGATCGGCGCGAACAACGTGATCCGTTCCACGAGTTTCTTCGGGATGGCTTGAATAATTTCTTGAGAGATGATCTTGTGGTCATAAGATGTGATCATTCGTCGAAGCGCTTGTAATTTTGCACTCGTGGCTGCTTTGTACTGTTCGTATTCGCTCGAACCATCGGTGGTGTCGGATTCTGAATCCAAGAAAATTGGGTTCTTGAGATTGTCGACGTTTGGGAATAAACTCTCTCTCAAGTTCTGAATGTCATCGCCGCCATCCATCCCACTAGCCGCTCCTCCTCCTCCTCCTGACAAGCGAGTATCGGTTAAGCTTCCGTGTCTGTTCCAATACCCCATATCTAATTGATGTTTTCCCATGTGCATGAGTTGGAGCATTTGGGAAATTTGCAAACTGTCGGGACCAAGCGAAGCTAAAACGTCGCCGGACATTAAAATCTGACCTCCATTTGCCGCGCGACACATCAACCGCGCTAATTCAACCGCTTTCCCTTCATAGACTTGCCTTCTAGTCGTTGGATGAACGTATCTATTCGTGGCTCCGGTATGGATACCCATTCGAACGCGTAAACCGTTGATAATTTCTTCCTCCTCTTCCGTGCGCCCGGAGTGATGTTCTGTTCCTCCGGCTTTGCTACTCTCGTTGCTATTGGCTCTATCGCCGTTCGTCAATTCTTCATCGCTTTTACTTTTGATTATACCCTCTTTATCACTGCCACTTTTCATCGAAACCCCGCGTGCTTCGAGAAGCGCTCGGAGAAATGCGGGAACTCTTCTTGGTCTCGGAATGGTAGTCTGCGATTCGGCGTCGTCTGCTCGATAGATGTGTCTACACGCAAGGAATAACGATCGGTCCCAAACACTCGCCTGTAATCGACTCTGAATATTTGCACATGCTTTTAAGGCATCGCCGGGTGTATGAAACGCCATCGTGAACGAATCACCTTCGGAAAAAACCTCGTATCCGTAAAACTTTTGCATCTCTTGTCTGACAAGCAAATCATGCGCCGCGAGCGCTTTGTTCATTGTCACTGGAGCGATTTCCCACAGTTTCGTAGATGACTGTATATCTGTGACGACTATTGTGCACGCTTCAGACGGTGGTGCGTTTCGTTTTTTGTATCGTTCAAAGAAACCTTTGGCGAAGATCGCATCCTCTCGAAATCGAAACAACCAGAGAAAGATGAGGAGAATGACAAAGAGCGACGTCGTCACGACGACAATCAAAATGTTCTGATCCGACCGATTTACCGGTATCGTTGAGACTAAAATAGGGCTACCATTGCACGTGATGGATCTCAAGGCAGTCAAAATTTCCAAAGAACTCGTAGCATCGAAATTCGGTTCAGCCGTGACGCTCGAAATCATACCAGGGACGTTATCTTCAGTATACACCCATTCCCAGAAGCGCAGCTGTGCGTATACTTTATCGTACGCGCCAGAGCTTCGTAAGCACTGCGCACCATCGTAACTTCTCCTTAAAGTGACTGAAACGGGTACGTATCCAACTTCGTCAATGTTATACTGCAAAATTAAGTTTTGGTTTCTTGTCACGTACGCCGTCTTTAGCAAAAGCGAAGCCGCGTACTCGTTCGCAACAACGAGAGCGCCAACTTCATTCAACGTCGCCGCATTTTTTGTCGGATTACTCGAAAATGCAAAGCCAGGAACGGAAGAGGCAATCGTCTTCTTAATACTTTCAAATGTTTCAAACGCCGTCCAATCGTCTAATCCAACTAAAATAATCGGTTCTGTGACGCCGCTCAACCATGAGTTTATTCTTACGATACTTTCGTCGCCCCAAGTAGTCGCACGACCGGATAATATAGCCGCGGTAGAATAGACATCAAACGATATCGACGTACTCGTTTCGCCTAAAGTTAGAACGCTCGGGTGCACGGTCATTTCTGGTAATATTTTCACGAACGGAAACGAAATGTACTCCGGGAAATCAGAAGGCAACGGCGAGGGGTATATCGGCGCTTCCGCGTTGCTAAATATATTTGAATTAACTGCAGCAGCAGGCTCAGTTATCGAGATCACGTCGCCTTCGACATAATTCAAAGCTAACACGGATGCATGGCTATCATCAAGCGCGGCAAACATGGCGTTTTGAGCGCCGAGTGACTCAATTTCTAAACCCATGCTCGAGTTACTCGCCGAGAGTAAAATCGCCAACGAATCCAACACCGTTGCGACCTCCTGAGGTCCGTAGACTTTGGCAATCGTTACGTTATCTAACGAATTGGTCTCGTTACCATATATACTCACTAATCTATCTCCTTCGCAAAATAAATCTCCTTGCATTCGAGCCAAGACAAAGTTTCTCACCACCGCGGGAACTTGGACTAAAGAATTGGTCTCCATGACAGTTTTCGCCAACGGCGAAGTTAAAAACCACGACCAAAAATCCAACGTTTCTCTCATGTTATCACACGTTGCACCAACTCTGAGACGATCTAAAGCCATATTTGCGGTCGAATTCACCCCTTTTCTGAGAATCAGATACGAATACGTCGCAATCGGCCACGCTCCTGGGTCGTCCGCGCCCATCAAATCCGCGGTGAGTCTCGTCGATTCGTCCTCGTTATTCCCAAACTGTAACCCTCTTTGCAAAATAGCTAACGTGATTGAATTGGAATCCGGGCGTACCGGATTGTTGTGTTGTGTGTGTATGCTCGCGGTACTTTCCAAAAGTCCAATCGTACTCAACTGTAAATTTATCGCATCAGACAACACCACGTACCCGATAGAATACTCTTTCCCTTTTACAAAACTCGCCAGACCATATCCAGTATCTAGCTCGTTTAAAACGCTACTCGCTATCTGCGCTCCCCATGAAGGTAACTTTGACGCGCCTATGTTATCTTTAAACGTATTGGAAAATTGACTCAAAGCTTTCGTCCACGCTTCCGTCGTCCCTGACGAATCTTTCCTCACCGACACTAATATTTTCTCATCCGGAAGGAGACTCTGAATGCTGAGTGGATTCGCGCTCTTGATTCTTTCGTCGTTCCACTTCGTTATCACCCCGGCGTAAATTAAACTCAAAGCTTCTTTCGTTAATACTAAAGAACTTTTACCCATCACGCTATCGATCATGGGTAAATTATACACCGGCGTCACCGCGCCCGCCACGACGGGATACATCTGCACGTCCGGAAACTCACTGTATTGACTCGCACTGATTAAAGAATCCGAGCACGCAAAGTCCACCTCTAACGGTTCTTCAGTATCTACACACTCTGTGGTTGCGTTCAGGATTCTACAAATCCCTTTCCCCGATCCGACGTCAAGGTACTTCACTCTCACGGACGGTTTTATCAACGAGTACGCTCGGGCGCACGATTTATACGCCACCGCTGGAAACGTCGCGCCCGCTCCGAACAAATCCATCGGGTTTGTGGCAGAATACTTTGGTTCGAGTGCTTCGCTGTTGCTCGAAGAAGAAAAAGTGGTAGTAGTAGTGGTAGCATCACCAACATCATCGGTATCGAGCAGTGCACGCCTCCACCCGTTGTTGAAACTCTCAAAAACGAAACCTCCAACTCCTTCGTCGTCTTCTGATGATGATTTTAACAACAACTTCCTTCCCAGGGAGGGAAAAGGAAAGGAACAAAAGAGAACGACGACGAGAAGGAAAAAACAGGATTTTGTCCTCGTCGTCGTCGTCGTCGTCTTCATCTTTTTCCTTTCTATAGTTTTATCGTCATCTTCTCGCAGTCGTCGGAAGAATACTAAAAGTGCGGAAAAGATATCATGAAGATTTTAATTAGGTCTGTTGTGTGTTGCTTACTTTTTTATTCCTTTTGTTTTGAGAGAGAGATTTTGTTTTTGAGGATTTTTCATGATGACAAAATCTCCACACAACGAAAAACGAACTTTTTTGACTGTCGAGTCACAACAACAACAACAACAACAATTCAATTCAATTCAATTCAATTCTAATGGGGGTCGGTCCGTCCAGTGAGTCGCACAAGGCGCAATACAACGTGGCCGTGTTAGGCGCAGCCGGAGGGATTGGACAAACCTTATCCCTTTTAATGAAACAGAGCAAGTTTATCAAGAGCTTACGTTTGTGTGCGTTTAGTAGAGTATCGCAGATATTTATTTTGTTGATGGTGTTGTCCTTTCCAACGCATCAAAAGATTCCACTCGATGATGATCCAATTTTCACCGTAACTGTTTTTGTTGTCGTCTTTCTCTTTCTCTTCTTCTTCCTCTGTTCTCTATAAGTTATCTGACGACGACTTATATGTCTTTATTAAATAATAATGATAAAAAAAACAGACGATATTTCCCCGATGGTTACCGGTGTCGGCGTGGACCTCTCGCACATCTCCACCATCTCGGAAGTGAAAGGTTTCTGTGGGAACGACCAAATCGAAGAGGCGCTGACTGGATGCGACTTGGTGATCATTCCAGCCGGGATCCCGAGGAAACCGGGGATGACCAGGGACGATTTGTTTAAAATCAACGCCGGGATTGTGAGAGATTTAGTCCAGAGCGTTGCTAAATATTGCCCGAATGCGATTTTGAACATCATTTCCAACCCGGTGAACTCCACCGTCCCAATCGCCGCCGAGGTGATGAAGAAGAACGACTGTTACGATCCGAAGAAAATTTTGGGTGTGACGACGTTAGACGTCATGCGAGCGAAAACTTTTGTCGCTGCGTTACGACCAGAAGATATTAAGGACGTGACCATGTGCGATGTGCCCGTTGTCGGTGGACACGCCGGTACGACTATCATTCCTTTGTTGTCCCAAGTCACGCCGAAACTTTCAAAACCTTTCGAAGGAGAGGAGTTGACGGCTTTGGTGACGAGAATTCAAAACGCTGGGACGGAAGTTGTCGATGCAAAAGCAGGCGCGGGTTCTGCGACGTTGAGTATGGCGTTAGCCGCAGAAAATATGGCAACATCTTGTTTGAGAGCGATGAGCGGCGAGAAAGGTATCGTCGAGTGCGCGTACGTCGCCTCGGAAGTTATTCCAGAGTTGGCGTTTTTCGCCTCCAAGTGCGAGTTGGGCGAAAACGGAGTTGAGAAAGTTTTAGGATGCGGCGAGATGGACTCGTACGAGAAAGTTCAAGTGTCAAACGCCGTCGCGGAGTTGAAATCGAGCATTGACAAAGGCGTTGAATTCGCCAACGCTTAAGCCGCTTGAAAAGAAGTAATTTTTCATCGTTTTTTTGATACGAGACCCCCCGGGCGCGTCTCAAGTTTTGTTTTATAAGAGAGAGAAAAGTGTTCTACAATACCCCCTGTGAATGTTACGACGATTACTTCTATACTGCTATTAATACACACATATCTAGTGAGATCATCTTCCCTACGCGCTCAAAGAGGCCGCTAAGCCGGCTTGGAATTTGCTTCCCACAACTCTATCTGTCGAGTTTGCCAAAAGCACGCGACCAAAATTTAGCTCAATGTTCCCTACGGGCAATGGCCACACGATACCAGCGCCACAACTCGCCCTCAAAGAATCTCTAAAGTTGGATGCTTTAAACGTGTGTTTGACTTTCTGTTCGTGTGGAATGAGGCATCCAGCGTTTACGAAAACGTGTCCATGAACGCCGATGTTGCGTAACTTTTCAACTGGGATGTCCATCTTCACCGAGGCTGTTCCGCTGACGATGACGTCCCCCCCTAAGGAATCATACGGTGAACTCGACTGTACCGAACGTGGTGGCGTCAAATTACCGGAAACGGACACTCCCGGCGACGAGGGAGTGCGGCTTGGCGAGGAGAACGTCGAATCTTTCTCGCGGCGCGCGTCGCAAGGTCCGGCGCCGTGCGGTTCAAACATGCGCAAAGAGCCGACGCCACCCATGAAGAATCGATCGGCAATGTTTGATCCGCGAACAACAGAGGAACTAGATGTCGGCGTCGACGTGTAGAATTCTTTTCGTAAAGGTAGCATAACACCCGCGCGCGCGCCAATCTGCCAACTCAAAGAGTGCTTCATTTTTTCTGGCAAGAAATCATTCACACGTTCCGGAAACGCTCTCGTGTATTTCGCGTGACACTCTGATTTCACAAACGCTTCCGTCGTCGAATCAAAAATTGGATTCAATCCTGCTAATTCCGTTCGGACGTTCCACCACCAGTTTCCATTCTTTCCTATTTTTACACCTTCTTCTTCTTCATCATCTTCTGATTCGCCGCCGAGCGTGTGCACGATGGACGATTTCAACGAATGTCCACACATTTTTCTCACTGCTCTCGAGGCAAATCTCGTCGGATCGGTGATTTCTCTCCACACCAAATTATATTCTAACGTCGCCGGTCGTTCCGGCGAGCTCAGATGAAACGATAATCCTCTTCCGGTTTCGTGAAACGACGAGTGTCGCACTGAACAGTTGTGTTGCTGGAAAATCCTCAACGCCGTCGCGATGTCCGATCGTAACACTCTCGGTTGTTCCCAGTGTAAAGCGTAACTCGCTGATTTTTCGTGTCCTCTGATGAGCTCAAAATCAATCCTTTCCGCGCATCCAACCGCATTCTTCAACCCACCGGTTATCTCTACCGTCCCCTCCCCACTTTGCGAAACAAATGTCCCGGCTTTCAACGTCAACGCGTCCTTCTCCGCGACGTCTACGATAATCTTCGCACCATTCGGGACGTAATTCTCCTCGCTACCCGCGTCTAACGTCACGTTTATTCCTTTAAATATGTTATACTTCTCCAGTTCTTCTCTGCCCTTCAATAGTTCGTCTTTAATCTCTTCCAAGTTCCCGCACTTCTCCACGCGTTTCTCGAAACAGTTTTTAATCAACTTTTCTCTGGTCCTTTTGTTCCCTCGGACGACGATTTCGGAAACGAAACACGGGTTGTGTTTCAACTGTTCGTATCTGTTTCGGAAATCCAGCAACGCTTGTCGCATTCGAAGATTGTCATCATTATCATCGTCATCATTTTGTTGTTGTTGTTGTTGTTGTTCTTTCTCACCTTCTTCTGCTTTCGATGATGTTGTTTCAACTTCTCCATCGCTTTTTGTCACTTCTTTTGAAGACGACGACGGTGATGATGATGATGATGCGGCAGCAGACATCTTTTAATTCGAATAATGAAAAATCACGCTCGCACACAAAAGATGATTATGGTACCGTGCGATCGATAGTAGTATTATTCGCGTTGTCGCGTTCGCGCTTTCCTTTTCTTTCTTTCTTTCTTTCT
>Ga0209630_10000303_pt1 | contig 57250 bp, 45 predicted proteins | sample COG_01_FD_184745 | JGI IMG/M metagenome (GOLD analysis project Ga0209630, IMG submission 184745) | Pelagic Microbial community sample from North Sea - COGITO 998_met_01 (SPAdes) (version 2) | ecosystem: Environmental > Aquatic > Marine > Neritic zone/Coastal water | place: Helgoland, sampling...
GCAGCGGAGTCGGACAACTTTGAGTTAGGCGTTAACGCGTTTACTTACACAATTATTATCGGTGATGCGGAAGGCAACAGCAGTACCGGTTCGGTGACGTTAAACGTTGGCGATGTCGATGAAGTGCCCCCTGTAAATCCAACGATCGATACGATTGAAGGCGACAATATTATCAATGCGGCTGAAGACGATGATGTCTTAGTGAGTGGTACGGCGGAAGCGAATAGCACGGTAGATATTACAATTACCGATGGCACGAATACAGTGACGCGACAGGTGACGGCGAACGGTGCAGGTGTATGGACGATAGTCGGCGCTGAGGCAGACTTAAGCGGCTTTAATGAAGGTGCGGTTACCGTTAGTGCGACAGCGACAGATGCGGCATCTAATGTTAGTGGTGTGACGGTAACAACACCGACCCACGACAGTGTGGCACCAATCTTAACGATTGCCACCAATGCGGGCATCGATAACATCTTAAATAGTACCGAAGACGATGACGTGATTGTCAGCGGCACGGGTGCTGACGCGGGCGCGACGGTGGCGGTGACATTGACCGACGGTACGTTAACCACAGTGGTGAATGTGACTGCCGATGGTGCGGGTAACTGGACCTTGTTGACAGGTGATGCGGACTTAAGCACGTTTGCAGAAGGTACCAATAATATTGCGATTAGTGCGAGCTCTGCGGATAGCGCAGGTAATGTGGGCACGGTGAACACGGCGGTGTCACACGATACGACGGCACCGACCTTGACGATTGTCACCACTGCGGGCATCGACAACATCTTGAACAGTACCGAAGACGATGATGTGATTGTTAGCGGCACGGGTGCTGACGCGGGCGCGACGGTGGCGGTAACATTGACCGACGGCACGTTAACCACGGTGGTGAATGTGGTGGCGGACGGTGCGGGTAACTGGACCTTGTTGACAGGTGATGCGGACTTAAGCACGTTTGCAGAAGGTACCAATAATATTGCGATTAGCGCGAGCTCTGCAGATATGGCGGGTAACGTGGGCACGGTGAATACGACGGTGTCACACGACACAACGGCACCAACCGTTGGGACGGCAACACAAACGACAGCAGATAGCACCCCGGCGATTAGTGGCACGATAGACGATACGACGGCGACGTTACAAGTGACGGTGAATGGTAATACGTATCCCGCGACGAATAACGGCGGTGGCACCTGGACCTTGGTGGATAACACGATTAGTCCGGCGCTGGGTGATGGTACGTATGATGTCACGGTTGTGGCAACGGATACGGCCGGTAATGTGACGACGAGTACCACGGTGGGTGCGTTAGTGATTAATGCGGCAACCCCCGACACAACCCCTCCGGCGAACCCGGTCATTAATGCAATTGAAGTCGACAACATTATTAATGGGGTTGAGGATGATGATGTCTTGGTCAGTGGTACGGCGGAAGCGAATAGTACGGTGGATATTACGATTACGGATGGCACGACCACGGTGACGCGTCAGGTGACGACGAACGGCGCGGGTGTCTGGACGATAGCGGGTAATGAAGCGGACTTAAGTGGCTTTGATGAAGGTGCGATTACGGTCACGGCGACGGCGACGGATGCGGCAAACAATACGAGTGGGGTGACAGTTGCTACGGTTAATCATGATTCTATAGGCCCCGGAATCACACTGACGACACCAATTGAAGGCGACAATATTATTAATGCTGCCGAGCAAGCAGATGTGCTTGCTCAAGGTACTACAGAAGCGGGCGCAACAGTTGTTGTAACTTTTACCGATGGAGTTAGTACAGTAACTTCTGCATCGATTATTGCTGATGATGCTGGTAACTGGACCTTAACGGGTAATGAAGTCGACTTAAATAGTCTGGCGGATGGTGCCGGCAATATAACAGTTACTGCGACTGCAACAGATGCAGCTGGGAATGAAAGTGATGTCAGTAATTCTTTATCTAAAGACGTTATTGCACCCTTGGCCAGTGTTTCACTGGATACTATTTCTAATGCCGATGCTAATGCGATTGCCATTGCTGCATTTAATGGAAATACAGTAAGTGTTAGCGGAACCGTGGGCGGTGATGTTAAGGATGGCGATACTGTCACTATTGATATAAACGGCAACATATATACGAGCCTGGTTGCTGGTGGAACGTTTACTATCACCGGTGTAGATGCAACAGATTTTCTAAACGATGCAGATAGTAAAATCGATGCGATAGTGGCAACGACTGATGATGCGGGGAATACGAGCAACGCTGCTGGTGATATCAGCTTTTCAGTTGACCCTGTTAACAAGGTTCAGTTTACAGATAACTTTGCTAATGGTGTTACGTATACGACAAGTTCTGGGCTGACTGGCCTGACGGGTGATGCGGGTGATCCGGGTTCTTTTTATTATCGTGCCGGTGATACGATTACCTTAACCATTGGTGATGTAAAAATTGCTGAGTTTAGCGCAACAGCTATAAATGGTAGTTATTTATTCTTGCAGGATGTTGCTGGAACCAGCCTTTCTGACGTGAATTTAAATTACGTTGAAAATATGGCTATATTTTTGCAGGCTCTGGATAGTGATCATATTGATAGTACGCCAGGAGATGGAGTTTTACAGACCAATGATTTGCAAAACACGGTCACTAGCTACAATAACAATATTGTTATAACCCAGGCTATACGTGACGCCTTTACCGGTTACATTGATCCAACAACGGGTGCTGCACTGGATATTTCAGTAGCAGGTAAGCAGCAAATATCCAATGCGCTGGCTAGTGTTAACATTGAATTTACCCGTGATACTGAACGTGATGCTTCGGGTAATAATGTGTTTGAAACTATTGCTATAGACCATGTTGCTGACACGATAGATAGTTTGGCTGGCGCACGTCACCCAGGGGCTTTTGATGCACGTACGGTTGATGTTTTGAATGTGCCGGGCGCACCCATCAAATACGATTTTACTAATGTAGATGCTACTGGAGAAATTACTTTCTCAACTAACGATCTATTGGTCGGGGCAGTAGGTAAACAAGTTATAACTGAAAATCTGCTGGTTTCTAATGTCAAACTTGCCGCGGGTTATACGGATATTGGTGTCCTCGAAAACAGAGGTGGTGGTAATTACGCTATCGTACTTAATCCTGGTTTTGATCAATACGATCTTGAAGGTTTGTCGATCGATTATCGTGTCGAAGACTGGACTGTGTTTACCGATGTTACTTCGAGTGCAGAGGATCAAAATAAATCACATCTTTCTGCAAATATTCCTGATGTAAACGAGGGTGATGGCTTTAATCAGTTCACATTAAATAGTGAATTAACCTTCGGCACCGATTCAAATCTGATTATGAACTTTACCAGTGAGGGTTTAAGTACTTCACTGGGATATCCAGTGGCCGAATATGCGGATGATTATCTTGTTCCGGTTCAATACTCTAATGACGGCGGGGCTACCTGGGATACGATGACACAGTCGGGTATTGTTTATAATTCTTTAGGTGTGCCGCGCCCTGTGTTCGGTTTTGTACTTGAGGCTGGTAATGATGCTGTTGAAATCCGCATCCCTATATTTGATGACGTCAAGATAGAAGATCCTATTGAATACTTCGATGCCGTTGTCACCGGTGATAATGTTTATGATGAACATCTCAAATTTGGCATTATTGATAATGATGTTACTCCATCAGTATTACCTGAAGTGTCAGTAAATTTTGTTTATGCAACTGAAGATCAGGGAAATGCCCTTTATACGGTGACACTAAATCAGCCTTCTGCAAATACGATAACCGTTGATTACAATATGGTTGGGATTGGTGCTATAGCTGGCGTTGACTTTGTTGATGTTACTGGCACGGTTACTTTCGCTGCCGGAACAACTACAGCAACGATTGCTGTGCCTATTATCGATGATGCCATTCAGGAATCACCCAACCCCGAATTGGCAGTAATCAACTTGACCAATCCGACGAATGCAGTTTTAGCCGATAGTCAGGGTACGTTGAGAATTTTCGATAACGACTTTTCTTTTACTGCACCAATCAGTGTGGATATTGATCCAATCACACCAGACAGTATTATTAATGCCAGTGAAGCAGGAACAACAATTTCAGTTACCGGCGTTGTCGACAAATTAGGTGCGCCTATTGATACTGCTGTTGTAGCAATCAAAGTCAATGGTATTAATTACATTACTTCGATGCTTAGCGATGGTAGTTTTGCTGTCAAAGTTCCCGGATCAGAACTTGTTATCGATGGCGATGCCACTGTAGAAGCATTGGTGCTCGGTTTTAGTACTGATGGACTTACAAGTGGCACAGCTGCTGCTACAGAAGTTTATTCTGTTGATGTAACAGCGCCAACTGCCCCCTCAGTACTCATCACTGAGGATTTTAATAATGATGGCACCGTTGATGATGCCGAGTTAGTTGGAAATGTGAATGTCAGCATTGGATTACCTATTGATGCGGTTGCTGGTGACACATTGACTGTTACAGACGGGCTTAGCACCCAGACTATTACATTAACTGCGAGTCAAATCACAGCAGGCACAGTAGCGACTAACTTTACTCCTCCGGCAACTGGTAGCACGATCTCTGTCACAGCAAGGATTACAGATACAGCGGGTAACGTGTCGACGAGTAACTCCGTGAGTGCCTTGGTGATTAGTACACCAGCACCACCACCACCACCACCACCTCCTCCTCCTACTACTACTCCAGATGAAGTCATTCCTGACGAAATATTTAATCCGGTAGAGACACCGAAATCGCCAGCGCCAGAAAATACTGAACAAAGTGTAGAAACAGAATTTACCGCAGATGGTGCTGTGATTGATGCTGTATCAGGTGCACACAGTTTAGGTTCAGTTGGTTCTTTAGGTTCTGACGGTGCTGTATTGGATGCTGTTGAAGGTGCTAATAGTAGTACGATTTATTTTGGCGATTCTTTCGATGGCAAGCTTGCCTCTAATACGGGTCTTTGGGATGTTAGTGGTGTTAAGGGATTTTCTGTCAGTTTTTCTGTATCAGAATCAAGTCAAGGGTCTGGTTCAGAGTCTGGGCTAAGTTTATTTCCACTACGTGTTGGCGTTCCAGAAAGTGAGAGCAAAGATCAGTTGATTGTTAAATCAATATTACGTGACAGATCGCTATTTCTTGAGGTCGATTACACGATTAATAGTGATCCGAATTTGTTAGCGACAAGCATTTCTGTCCTACAAGTTAACGGTAGTCCGTTACCTGAATGGCTACGAGTTGATGATAATGGAGGTTTGGTTAGCGGTGAACCCCCTGTCGGTACAGACATGATTGAATTGCGCATCGAAGTAACCTTGAGTGATGGTACAGTAGTTGTTCGTTATCTTGATGTTAATGTGACCAGCGGAGAAATAGCGGCATTACAAAAAATCGGTGACGAATTTATTGCTGGTGCAAGTTTATTTGATGAACAAATTGCACAAGAGTCAGTTAAGTTTGATGATTCGATAGAAAGAATCAAAAACATCTTTATTAATTAGTTATTTATCATTAAAATCAGAAACTTATAATCACTATGGCCTCTATAAATGCACTGTTATTAATTATAACGATTACTTCACTTCATGAAAAAAATACGGAAATAAATTGTTGGTTTGATAATGAATTGTCGTAATTACATCATCGTAATCATCTTCAGCTTGGTAATGACGGGCTGTTCGATTATTCCTGTTGCAATTACAGCTGAAGAATTAAAAGATCAAGCTAGTAAGGACAATGTACTGGTTACCCAAAATCAGGAGCCTGTTGCTGGCCCTATATCGCTTTATGAATCTATTGCGCGCTCGCTGAAATACAATCTTGATTTTCATCTTGAGTTTGCCGAAAGAATTCTTTCTGAAACGGAATTGGATCTCTCACGTTATGATTTATTGCCACAACTGGTTGTAACCTCTGGTTATAACAGTCGTGATAATTTTAGTGGTTCATCGAGTCAATCACTACTCACGGGTACACAGTCATTAACAACATCAACTTCTTCTAATCGTGATATTTTCAATACTGACTTGGAATTAACCTGGAATGTGCTTGATTTTGGGCTGTCGTATATCAGGGCAAATCAAGCGGCAGATAAAGTTCTTATTGCTGAAGAAGAAAAAAGAAAAGTTGTTAATCGAATTGTTCAAGATGTGAGAACTGCTTACTGGCGTGCGGTCAGTAATGATCGATTGATAGAAAGGATTGAGAACCTATTAAAACGAGTATCCAAGGCGATAGAAGAATCAAAACAAATTGAAACCAAGCGATTAGAACGGCCATTAACCGCATTAACCTATCAACGTGAGTTAATAGGTATTAAACGAGAGCTTGAAGAATTACAGCGTGATTTATCAATAGCCAAGATTCAGCTTGCTGCATTAATGAATATAAGACCCGGTGAAGATTTCCAACTAGTCATACCCGATAGAGCAGAAGTCGTAGATAAGGTCGATATTTCACCTGAAATGATGGAACAACTCGCACTAGAAAATCGACCTGAGATTAGAACTATTTCATATGAAGAAAGGATTAATAAGAAGGAAGCCAAGGCAGCAATCTTAAGACTCTTACCTGGAATAGATATTAATTTTGGAAAAAGTCACAACAGTAACTCCTTCTTATTTGAGAATAACTGGTTGAGTTATGGTGCCCAAGTCAGTTGGAATCTACTCAATATCTTTAGGTATCCGGCAACGAAGAGAGAATTAGGCGCTAGGGAAAAAGTACTGGAAGCGAGACGTCTTGCTTTAAGTATGGCCATTATGACGCAGGTTCATGTGAGTTTGGCGCAATATGAGCATTCACAACGTGAATATAAAACTGCGGCGGATTATTATTTAACGCAACAAAAAATCCTTGAACAATTAAAGTCGGGTGTCTCCTTACGGACAGTTACCGAACAATCCTTAATACGAGAAGAGATGAATATGATGGTTGCAGAGATTAAATACGATATCGCTTTTTCGGATGTTGAAAATGCCTATGCCAGTATATTTGCATCTTTGGGTATCGATCCTTTTCCAATTGACGCAAACATGGACAACGTGGATTCATTGGCAAATTCAATTATGCATTACTTTGAAGGTTTGTCTTTACATGAGCAACTTTTTTCAATGAAGGTTAAATAGGCTGGAGTAGTAGCATGAAACAAAATGTAATATATCCCAAGTTAATAATGCTGATACTACCTATTGTTTTTTTTACTCAAGGAGTATCTGCAGAAGAGGATGATTTCTTTTCAACAGGTATTGTTTCAGACAATGTTAGGGGGCTCATTAAGCCAGTTGAGAGAGCTGTTATCTCTAGTGAAATCTCCGCTAAAATACAAAGCATCCTTTTCAAATCGGGAGATGCATTTAAAAAAGGAGATTTGCTGGTTGGGTTTGATTGTTCTTTTTATCGTGCCGATATGGCGTCTGTCGAAGCATCATATAAGTCAAGACAACATGTATTTGAAAATAATAAACAGCTATTAGCTTTAAATGCCATCAGCGATATTGATGTTTCAATATCTGAGTCAGAAATGCAAGTCGCCCGAGCCGATCGCACCATGAAAGCGATACGAGTCAGTCAATGTAAAATTAAAGCACCCTATAGTGGTCGGGTGATTGAAGTTGCCATCAATGAGCATGAAACAGTCCCTGCTGATAAAGAAATTTTATCTATACTTAATGATAGTAACTTAGAAATTGAATTAATTGTTCCCTCGAACTGGCTTAACTGGTTAGCCGTTAATGAAACATTTTCATTTATAATCGATGAAACAGGGAAAGTACTCGATGCTAAAGTTTCTAAAATTGGTGCAGTCGTCGATCCGGTTAGCCAGACAATTAAGTTAACCGGAAAGTTTGAAGGCGATCTTAATGGTGTGCTTTCCGGTATGAGTGGCACTGCACAATTTAGCAAAGGCAATAATTAAATATGAGTACCGAATCACAACCAGATCTAGCGGCAGTTTCGAAATTACTACAGTTAGAATCTATGGCACGTGCTGCAACATCAGTCGATGCGTTGCGATTTATGATTGTAAATGAAACACGCCGTTTATTGCCTTATAGACAAGCCTATTTATTTTCTTCTTTGCATCCTATAAAACGTGACTGCAAGCTTGTTTGTGCTTCTAGTGTTTCCGTTATAGAAGATCATGCCCCATTTGCTACCTGGTTGGAAAAAATGCTTGCCGCAATATTTGATAGTGAATCTATTGCGACACAAAGAATAATCGATGAGGCGCAATGTCCAGAGAAATTAAAAGAGGGGTGGCAGGAGTTTTCATTACCCTTCGCTCTTTGGACGCCATTAAAATTACCCGATGGTACTTTCATTGGTGGTCTATGGGTCACTAGAGAAACACCATGGCAAGATAATGAACTTGCTTTATTTAAACGTCTTGGTGAAACATACGCGCATGCTTTAGTTGCTATTGCCAGCAGAAGAAATCTATATCATCGACCAAAGAAGGTGTCCTTTGCTGTTTGGATAATTATTCTATTTTTATTGGCTGTTTTTACAAAGCCGATACGTATATCTGCTTTGGCACCTGCTGAGATCGTTGCTAAGGACTCGGTCATTGTGAGTTCTCCTATGGATGGTGTTATTGCAGAAATTGACTTCCCACCAAATACGTATGTTAGCAAAGGGGAAACTGTTTTTTTACTAGAAGATACAAACCTTCGAAATGAATATAACGTTGCAGAAAAGACCTTGGCGGTAGCTGAAGCAGAATATCGTAAAGCGTCTCAGGACTCGTTCAGGGATTCAAAAAGTAAATCACAAGTGGCATTGCTGAAATCACAAACAGAATTACACCGTAGTAAACTCGATTTTGCGGCAGAGCTACTGGATAATATTCATGTTGATGCAGCGAAAGATGGCTTACTCATCTATACGAATAAATCGGATTGGATTGGTAAGCCTGTCCAAGTCGGTGAGCGGGTCATGGAGATCGCTGATCCGGAAAAAATTCAATTAAAGATCAATTTATCGGTGGAAGATGCAATCGTTTTGATTGAAAGCGCTGGTGTCGATGTATTTCTGGATGTCGATCCATTAAATCCGGTTACGGCAAAGATAGTTAGTGCCAGTTATATGGCAGAAGAATATAATCAGGATACGCTTGCCTATCAACTTTATGCAGAATTTGATGAGATTGATAATGAAAAATTGAGAATCGGCTCACAGGGGACAGCTAAAATATATGGTGAACGTGTATCCATATTTTTCTATCTATTTAGACGGCCTATATCCTATGTTCGTCAACTTTTTGGTGTATGAATGAGCCAACCGAAGATATAACACTGCCGGTTTTACGCCATGATTTACAGCTGCTTGAAGGTCCTGTTGCACTTGATGGATCACCTAGTTGGATAATTCTCGATCCGCTCAGAAATAAATATTTCTATATCGGTTGGGCCGCGTTTCAACTGCTGTCAAGATGGTCTGTTGGCAAAGCCAGTATTTTGATAGAAAAAATCAAACAAGAAACTACACTAGATGTGCATGATGATGATATCCAAAGTCTTTTATCATTTCTTTTCGCAAATAGTCTTACGCTTAACTCTGCTAATGACACAAGTAATGATTACCTCGAACAATACTTAGCAAGTAAACCAAGCTTTTTAATGTGGCTAATTCATAATTATTTGTTCATAAAAATCCCCTTAGTTAAGCCAACAGTCTTTCTCAGGAAAACACTTGTTTATTTTGAGCCTTTTTTTTCGATAACCACAACGGCATTATTGGCATTTCTTGGGCTTGTCGGACTCTATATGGTTGGACGACAATGGGATGAATTTACGTCTACTTTCCTTTACTTTTTTAATTTCCAAGGACTAGCATTTTATTTTATATCGTTGACAGCGATTAAAATACTGCATGAACTAGCGCACGCTTATACAGTAATCAGGTATGGGTGTCAGGTGCCGACAATGGGTGTCGCACTGCTAGTGATGTTCCCCATTCTCTATACAGATACCTCGGATACGTGGAAAGTTAAAGCAGCGATTGAGCGTGCACATGTTGGCGCTGCAGGTATGATAATGGAATTGTATATTGCATGTATCGCGACATTTAGTTGGGCATTTTTACCTGATGGTATATTCAAAAGTGCAGCATTCATCATGGCGACAACGAGTTGGGTATTGTCATTAGTAATTAATACAAATATTTTAATGCGTTTCGATGGTTATTATATTTTTTCTGATTTGCTCGGGATTCAAAATTTACAAAAGCGCTCATTTGATATTGGCAAATGGAAGTTAACTGAAATTTTATTTGACTTAAGATTGAGGCCGCCCGAAGCATTATCATTGTCAATGCTGAGAAAGCTCTATATTTATGCCTGGTATGTTTGGGTCTATCGATTGTTTCTGTTTATCGGTATTGCAGTACTTGTCTATTATCTGTTTTTTAAAATATTAGGCATAATTTTATTCGCTATAGAGATCCTCTGGTTTATCATATTGCCAGTGACCAAACTTATAGGAGGTTGGTGGGAGATGAGATCGAAGATTATAAAAACCAGACGGTTCTATCTTACGGCAACTATTTTTACCTGTTTAATTATTCTTTTTATATATCCGTGGAGATCAACTATAAAAATACCAGCGGTTTATAAGAGCGAACAAAAAGCAACATTGTTTTCACCGACACCAGGCTATATTGATTCCAGCTTTTTAATAGAAGGCCAGAGTGTAGAAAAAGATGAAATATTGCTGACATTAAATTCACCTAGTATTGATCATGAGATAGAGAGCACATTACAAGAAGTCGACATATTGAAGCTTCAGGCGAAACGAATCGCAGCAAGTTCAGAGGAATTATCAAATATTCAGATAATTATCCAACAGTTACAAGAAGGGCGATCAAAATTAAATGGGTTATATGAAAAGAAAAATGAGCTGACTATTAGGGCACCAATAAGTGGTGTGGTTTACGATTTACAAAAGTCACTGCATCATGGTCGATGGATCAATGAGACACTTCCAATTGCAACTATTATTGTTTCTGATAAGCCAACTATTGAAGGTGTTATTGAAGAAGAAGGTTTAGCGCGGATACATATCCAGTCTAGCGCAAAGTTTATTCCTGAAAATCCACAATTAAAATCAATATGGACCTTTGTCAAGGAAATCGAGCATGCCAACCTACAGGCTCTGGATCTTGCTGTATTGGCCTCTGTTTTTGGCGGTAAAGTACCGGTTCAATATGATGAGTCACATCAATTAGTTCCAGATAAATCAGTGTACCGAGTTCGATTTAATATTAGTGCTGTAGAGGATGTCTCCGTTGAGCAAGTTATACGTGGTGTGGTGCATATTGAAGGAGAAACTCAAAGCTTTCTTAATAGAGCGTATAAACTAGTGGCTTCTGTGTTGCTCAAAGAGTCTGGTTTTTAATAAGGGTTACTTATCTAGAATGAAATAGCATGATGTTATCTGGTTGTGTTTTTTAAATATCAAACAACATGAGATTAACAATTCAATATTTACCTTATATATGCAGTAATTAACGTTATCCACATCACCTTCATTTAGTATGAAACGAGACATAGTTCTCATGCTGTAGCGTTATAATGTGATTCAGCGCACATCATTATTATACATTTATTATATAGTTCAAACATGTCTCACAACTATATGTAAAACAGATGAAAAAATATTACACACCTGTTTTTATTTTAACAATTATTTTAACTAATATGGCTTGTACATCAACAATAAGTAATGTTGTTGAATCTGCCGAACCCGATAATATCTTGTTAGTCTACGAGGATGGTCGGATGGAATTTAATTCACGCTTTGTTAATGAGGATGAAGTTGTTATTTATAATGATGGTAGAGGAGGTGAACGTGCTGCAATAAAAGTACGTGTGCCAATACATTCAGATTTTTATCGCGACTCCATAGTCGTCGTGCGCGTTGCAGATCAGTTTGATGAGACAGTAGTTGATGGTCAACACAATGCTGTAAATACAGATATTATAAATTAAGGAAGCCCTGAATGAGTCAGAACCGAGGAGCGAAAATGGTGATGAACATGGGTGTAATGTCATTATTTTATTCCATGCAGGCAAACGATTCTGGTTCCCTACAAATCGCCCTTGCCTATGTCCCTGTAGGCTATATCAGCCGCGTAATAAATATTTTTCAGCATTTAATACAGCGCTTTGTATACCTTCAATGACAACAGCATCGCCAATCTCAAACTGGAAACTTTTGTCAAATGAGTCAAGTCTATCTCGGCCTCGTCTTACTGCTAAGATCGTAGTATTAATTTTTTCAAGATTAATAATATCCATCGATTTTCCCACAGCATAACTATCAGGGGATAATATTACCGTGTGTAATCTCAATGCGTCAGGTTCGTCCATACCTAATGATTCTTCTCCACGAAAATAACCACGTAGTTGCCTATAATCATCTTTTCTGGCTTGCGTGACAAAGGCTAATGACTTATCTGTTGAAATCCCCATATGTTGTAGCACATGAATAGCGAGCATCATGCTAGCTTCAAAACTTTCAGGAACGACATTGGTCGCACCAACACTATGTAAATTATCCATATACTGGTCATCTTTACTGCGTACAACAATGGGGATGTTTGTATTAATTTGGCGTGCACTTCTAATAATTTTCTCAGCGATTAAGGCATCATCAAAAGTAATAATCAATGCGCTTGCACGAACTAACTCTGTTTTTTTAAGTATTTCAGAACGGGTACTATCACCGTAAAAAACATTTTCACCCGCTTCCCAAGCTTGCTGTATTAAGCTGTGATCTAAATCTAAAGCAACATAAGAAATATTCATTTCTCGGAGGATATTGGCGAGGTTTTGTCCGATACGACCGAAACCACAAATAATTACGTGTCCAGATAACGTTTCGCAAGCTGAATCAAGTTCTTTTATGGGTGCATTTAATCCAGCTATATAGGCCCCACGAAATAAGCGTTCAGTAATTCGTCCGTTATAACGAATTAGTATCGGTGTGATTAACATACTTAATAAAGCTGCAGCAATGATGGGTTGTGTTTCTTGTAATGTTAATAAATTATTACTTATAGCTACCATAAGTACTGCAAAACCAAATTCACCTGCCTGACCAAGAATTAAGCCAGTCCGGAAAGCAATGGGCAATTCATATCCCAAAAGGCGAGTTAAGATGGCGATTACTATACCTTTACCGACGACCAGGCCTGTCGTTAACAGTCCTATCCAGAACCACTCTCTAAAAATGATCGAGACATCTAATTGAGCACCGACACTAATAAAAAACAGTCCCATTAGGACGTCTCTAAACGGTCGAATATCAGTTTCTATCTGATGCTTGTATTCTGTTTCACTGAGCATCAGTCCCGCCAGAAAAGCCCCTAGGGCCAGTGAGAGCCCAAGCTGATTCGTAAGCCAGGCGGCAGTTAAGGCAACAAATAAAGTTGCGAGTGTGAATATTTCTGCTGAATGAGTTCTTGCTACCAGATGATAAAACGGTCTTAATAACCAGCGACCTATCTGCAGCATAATGAAAATTGCAATTATTCCTTCTGCTATGGCGATGAGGATGGGCTGGATTAATGATTGATCATGCCCCATGGAAAGAATTGGAATAATGACCAAGAGTGGCACAACCGCCAGATCCTGAAAAAGTAGAATCGCTATAGATAATTGACCATGGCGCGCCTGCATTTCCAGTTGATCAGTTAGTTGTTTGGCAACAATTGCTGTTGAAGAAAGTGCCAGCGCACCGCCGACGACCAATGCAGCTTGCCATTCGATACCGGTTAACCAGGCAATAAACCCACCAGATAAGGTTGAAATGACAACCTGACAACTACCAAGACCAAATACAGTGGCTCTCATAGCGATCAGTCGGGATAATGAGAATTCGAGACCAACCATAAAGAGCAGAAATACCACTCCTATCTCAGCCAAAGCCCTGATATTTTCGCCCTCAGGTAACCAGCCTAGCGAGTACGGGCCAACTAGAACGCCAACAAACAAATAACCCAATATAGGTGGTAATTTAATACGTTTTAAAATCCAAACGACGAATAACGATATTGCCAGTAAGGTCAGGCCTTCATTAAGTGCTGTGTGATCCATAAAGAATTATATCTAGTTTCTTCTAGTTATTCTCAAGGTTAAAGGATGTCATTAAAAGAGTCTCTAAAAAAGACTTCGATAGTCTGTGACCGTAGTTGATTCAAAGTTATACTGATTATCCTACTTCAGAAATTAATCAATAGAAGGATTAAATAACTATGCCAGTTTGGGAGCAAGTAGCATTAGTCATTGTTATGATTGCGATCCTGTTTTTCTTTTGGCCGGGCGCGAAAAAAGAGATGGAACAAAGCCAACAGGTAGAGAACCCTGATTGGAAAGGGGCATTAATACCAATTGCTGCGGTAATATTATTTGTTATTCTATTAATTACATTGGCAAGTGGCTAATGGCCGTTATTAGCAATATAAATTGATTTACGGTATCAATAAAGTCCTTTGTTTTTTTGGAACCGAGAGCGAACAAAAAGAAGTCGTAAGTCAAATGTGTTGAGTTATGTCAGCAGTTCCTGTTTTAATTGCCTGAAGATCGGAAAAAATAATTTCAAAGTAGTTTGCAATTTTCCGAAAAGCACAAAGAAATTATTGAACGATTTCGTCGTTTCCTGCATCAAAACAAACTGTTAAATCGACTTTCCAGTGTAGAAGAATTGGAGTTTTTAATACAACCAGGGTCATCATTTTGACGGAATAATTAGTCCGGATAGTGATAAACTACCGCGCCTTTGGCGAATTTACTGAGGAACAGAAATGAGTTTAATGAAGAAAACGATATTAATTTTACTAAGCATAGGACTGCTTAATGCAAATATAGTGGTAGCAGAGGAAGAAGACCCCGAATTGTTGACGGCAGGTGAACTACTGGAGAGCTGCGAGAAAGGCTCAGTTCCAGGCGCTCCCAATACGGGATGTGTACAGTATGTAGTTGGCCTGGTTTTAACCGTCATGCAGTTGCATCAAGCGGAACAAAGCGCCCCATTTTTTTGTATCAATCCACAGCTAAATCCTAAAGAAGAAGTCACTGATAAGGTTATTGCCCATTTACGTAAGCAATCCTCACGTTCTAAAGAAGCAGCACAAACATTGGCTTTAGAAGCACTTACAAAAAGTTATCCCTGCACAGGGACAGGTGACCAAGCCTAAGATGCAAGCCGCACAACGTAAAGAAAAGTATAATCACGATAAGTTACAAAAACGTTTACGGCGCAATGTGGGTCGTGCCATTGCTGATTTTAATATGATAGAAGCCGGTGATCGGGTTATGGTTTGTCTGTCAGGCGGTGCTGATTCATATACAATGCTGGATATTTTGCAAAGCCTGCAACGCAATGCTCCAGTAGATTTTGAATTGATAGCTGTAAATCTCGATCAAAAACAACCCGGTTTCCCTGAACATGTCTTACCTGATTATCTTGATGCCCTTGGTATTGAATATCATATTATTGAAGAAGATACCTACAGTGTTGTTAAGCGCGTTATCCCTGAGAATAAAACCTATTGTGGTTTGTGTTCCCGCTTACGTAGGGGCATTATTTATCGCTTTGCTAAAGAGCAGGGATATACAAAAATAGCTTTAGGACATCATCGCGAAGATATTATTGAAACCTTGTTTTTAAATATGTTTTACGGTGGCAAGCTAAAATCTATGCCGGCAAAGTTGTTAAGTGACGATGGTGAGAATGTTGTGATTCGCCCATTGGCGTATTGTGCCGAAACAGATATAAAGGCTTATTCTGAAGAAAAGGCCTTTCCAATTATTCCTTGCACCTTATGCGGGTCGCAAGACAATATGCAGCGACAAGCGATTAAGAAAATGCTGTCTGAATGGAATAAACAAAAGCCTGGCAGGGTAGAGTCGATATTCACCAGTATTCAAAACATAGTACCTTCACATTTATTGGATACCGATGCATTTGAGTTTGAACAATTGGGCGTAGTTAAAAATGAACAAGCGCCTGATACTGACGCCTGGTTACTTGGCGCACAGGATTAGAGCTATTTTCTAGCCAAATATTATTTTCGGTTAATACATGTCTGAACTTTCTATTTTTTATCAAATCCTTGTCTGGAGTGTCCCGGTGCTTTTTGCAATCACCTTGCATGAAGTGGCACATGGTTGGGCTGCCATGATGTTGGGCGACTCAACGGCAAAAGACATGGGAAGATTATCGGTTAATCCATTAAAGCATATTGATCCGGTTGGTACCGTTGTAGTGCCGCTGATTATGTTCTTTGCCAGTGGCTTTATTTTCGGTTGGGCAAAGCCAGTGCCAGTAAACTGGAATCAACTTAATAATAAAAAACGCGATATTGCGTTGGTCGCATTAGCCGGTCCCTGTGCAAACCTGCTGATGATTATTTTTTGGTTGCTGATTGCAAAATTGTTTATTACAGCTGCGGATCAAGGTAATTCAGTGGCGCATATATTAACGCTAATGGCTTGGGCAGGTATCGTAATCAATAGTTTATTGATGATTCTGAATCTTTTTCCGTTACCACCATTAGATGGCAGTCGTGTCGTGTTTTCCCTGTTGCCAGAACCAATGGCATCTCGGTATTCGAAAATCGAGCCTTATGGCCTAATTATCCTTGTCTTATTATTAGTCAGCGGTGTTTTATTTAAAATAATTGGGCCAATTATTTTTGGTTTTCAACAGCTGATGTACTCGATAATTATTTAATTAAGGCATTTCATCGATTTATAAACCCCGCATAGACAATGTTGATATCGACAAAAGATTGTCATCAGCTATTGATCAAATCTAGTTTCACTTCATAAAGCACTTTAATAAAATCCTGTAAATTAATAATTTTCACTTTTTTCATTATTTTTATACTTATGTATAGGTAATACAGGGCGTGTTGTGGCGTTCGTTTTTTCTTGATTTTGTGTCCTGCTTGAATTTAAAATCATTCTAAACAGTGAGCTGTCAGTGGCAACCACCACATTGGTAGCGAGTTTTAATAAGGTGGATATACTAGTAGGGGTAGTAAGAAGATGGCAAGTTTTGATAACGGCTTAGTCCAAGATGATTCAGGTAAAGTAGTAGGAAATGTTTGGGCTGGAGTAGTCAGAGATGGCGAAGCAGCGGGAGCAGGTAATCCTATTGGTAAAGTAAAGCATGGTCTAATAAGTGATACTGAAGGCAATGTGCTTTTTAATGTCAAAAAAGGCATTATCAGAGATGGTGTAGCACTTGGTGGAGGATTGAGTCTCGGCAAGGTAGGCGATTTGCCCATTAGCGGAGCGCTAGGTCAGCCACAAGATGAGGTAGTCGCAGGTTATCATTTCTTGATTGATAAGGTCGTATAATCAATATCGTAATGCGTTAGTTCAATTTAACGGGCTAAAAAAACAAAACCAGCCAATCTGTTATACAGAATGGCTGGTTTTTTTGTTATCAAGACAGATTTATTTTTCTACTTTGTGTAAGTGCACATCTTGTTGTGGAAAAGGAATGGAAATGCCTTCTTTATCAAAACGTAGTTTAACGGCTTCTGTATAATCAAATTTAACACCCCAAAAATCAGCAGAGTTAACCCAGGGGCGGACAACAAAATTAACACTGCTATCGCCCAGTTCAGAAACAGCGACAAGTGGTTCGGGGTCTTTTAGTATTCGTTCGTCGTCTGTGATTAATTCCATTAATATATCTTTTGCCTTCTTGATGTCATCGCCATAACCAATACCAAAGACCATATCGACGCGGCGGGTATCTTTCGCAGAATAATTTGTTATGTTGCCACTAGTAATGCCAGAGTTAGGAATAATGATGGCTTTATTATCACCGGTCCGCATTTGTGTTGAGAAGATTTGAATGCCTTCTACTACACCTGCAACTCCGCCTGCTTCGATAAAGTCGCCCACTTTGAATGGGCGAAAAGCAATAATCATTACACCGGATGCAAAATTAGCCAAAGACCCTTGTAGTGCCAAACCAATGGCTAAGCCTGCCGCACCAATAATGGCAACAAATGATGTGGTTTGGATGCCAAGTTGACTCAGTGCTGCGATGACAACAAAAGCGACAAGCGCGACATAGACGATATTGCTGGAAAATGAAGCAAGCAATGCATCTACATTGCGTCTTTCCATCATCAAAACAACATATTTTTTAATTTGCTTGGCCAGCCAAATACCACCAAATAAAATGGCCGCGGCAACAGCGATATTCGTTAGTAATGCTATTAAATTGTCGCCCATGGTATATCTCCAGAATTTATGATGAATCGATTATTTTTATGCGGCGTATTGCACCCTCAAATTCAAATAAAAGCAAGCCCGATAAGATCATCACACATCCAGTGATGACTTCATTAGTTATTGCCTCATCATTAAGAAAATGACCGAGCATGAGTGCACACACGGGGACTATCAATGTTATTAATGAAGTCCGTGTTGCCTCAACTCGTTTTAGTACGAAGTAAAATAAAAAGAAACCCAATAAAGAACCTACAGTAGCCAGATAAAATATGGCTGCCCCTGCTCGAAAGGGTATTTGAGCGGGAATTTCAATGCCAGAGCCAAACCAAACACAGAGATATAAAACAGCAGAAACAAGTAAGCCACCTGTCACCGTTGAGTAGGTATCAATATCAGCATCAATTCTTTTTACCATGACCATGCTGAAAGAATAAAACACTGATGATGCGATGACGCCAATAATACCGTAGCTAGTGTTTGGGCCGAATTGCAATCCAGTCTTAAGCATGATGTATAAGCCAATAATGCTCATGATGATTGCTAGAGTTCTAAACAATGTTAAACCACGTTCACCGAGTAATTTCATGGCAAATAAACCAGTGATAATCGGTGTTACACCATAGATGATTGAAATCCAGCCTGAAGGGATATATTGAGCACTCCAATACACTGTCAACATGGCAGTGAATAAACCCAATCCAGCGGCAATATAAGTTTGCAAGGCCTTACGATGCGTGGCTAAACGTTTACCAAGTAGTACGATAATGATTAAAGCGAGAATAGCCCCGAGAATCATCCTGCTAGATATACCAAACAAAAAGCCTACAGACTGACTGCTCCATTGGATAGCGAGTGGGGTCGTAGCCCAAATGAGGACAACGGAAATATAGGCTGTAATGACTTGCATTTTTTACTCCATAAACTCATTGCAATAGATGCTTCGGACTCTGTTCGGTAATTGCTCCTTCATTTTTCTCTACTACCTGAGTCCATGTAGGCATACAGACTCGACGCTACCGATTACGTCCTGTAATCGTGCCCTCGGCTCTGGCTTCCTGCTTCGCCCTATCGCTTACATCCATGTAAGCGTGTCGCGACATTGCCTACATGGATGTAGGTACTTAGGATTCGTCGGGAACAAGAATCCTGACACCTATATGATTTTCCAGCACACAGACAATAGCAGACGCGCTTTAGCATACAACGTAGCCAAGTTGAAATCATTAGCATCTGTGTTTGAGTATTCATGAGCGCGCGAGTTTTTGCTTATTTAATAAAACTGTCAAGTGCTTTGCTTTTAAAATGACTAGTGATTTTTAAGTAATTTCTGAAGTTTTTCAGGTGATGTTACCGCTTTTGACTTTATTCCATCAATCTCAATTGCAGCAGAGGCAGAGGCTGCTGAATGAACCTTAATTAACTTATACCAGGCGGCATTATGCTGAGCGATCTTTATGAACTCTTTTAAAATAGGGTCATACCTTTTCCCATGAATCGTAATAGTCAATGGTGTTGAAGACATTTCACGATCGATGAGCAATATACCGGCTTCTTCCATACGCGCTGTTGCAATCTCGGGTATGCATAGATAACGCAAACCATGCTTTGCCATCTTTGTGAATATTTGTTCGCCACTATAATAACTCAGTAGATTAACGAAGCGGGTTAGTGAGATATTTTCATCAATCTGTCGTGTAGTCGTTGTTTCATTTTGAGAATTTAATTTGCTGTTATAGCCACAAATTACATTTTTGAAATTACGATTAATAAAGCGTGCTGACTCGCATGCTAGTTTTAGGTATTGTTTATCAAACGTTGCCCGGTAAAGCTGTAACATTGCTCTGGCCATGGAAAGGGTATCTGAGAGGTGTAGTGGTTTTTGAGTCATTGTATTTGTTAAATAGCCATTGTTATGATGTCTGCAGTATTGGTTTATCCAACTGGCAGCATTAATAGCCATAATTAAACTACTTTGATTGCCGCAGTATTCGTAATGTGTTGCCAGGGCCTCAATGATCCAACCATTTTCTCTAGTGTGTATACGCTTATCGATTTCTGGTATGCCAATTAATTTTCGGCTTGTATTGTTGAGAGAAAAAAATAACATTGGGCTAATACCTGCGATGCAATCGGATTGGCCTGAATAAAATGCATCACAATCTGAAGTCATAAAGTCTTTTATGTAAGCTTGGATCGAATCACAGACATCCTTATATCGACTAAATTTCATTTGGGCATAAGCCAGTGCATACAAACGGAGATGACCTGCTTGAGCCGACATGGTTTTACGATAGTGAGGTACATCCCATTTCCCCTGCGTGGAGTATTGATAAACGCCTCCCCACACAGGGTCTAGTAATGCAGAGGCATTATCCAAAGTGATCGTTGCCATATGTTCTTCACTCTTATCCTGATCAGCAGCTACAACTAAAGAATATTCTGTGCTATCTCGATCGATAAATTTAATCGGCGATAATAGTCCTCCTTGTTCTTGATCAAAACTCTGCATGTGCATATAGCGCAAGCGTCGTCGTACTTCGTTGCTTAAAACGGGATTAACCTGTTCGGTTAATCTTAATGAACGTTCTTTTGGTATGGGGATTTCACAGGTTGATTTTAATAATGCGTGCATAATATTTCCTCAACTAAGAATAAATGAATGTTTGAATCTGGCAGTAATCATGTAACGTAATGGTCCGCCTGATTGAATGGCGTCAAAGGGATAGCAGGTGATTAAAATTAATTTATGTTCTAAATCGACAGGAATAGTCTCTACTTTTGTCTTATCGATAATCTGTATATGGGTGACTTGATAAGCACTCGTTTTATTTTTTGATTGAAGTTCTAAATGGTCGCCCTTCTTTATATTTTCCAGAAAAGAAAAATGAGTGTCTCGATGGCCTGAGATAATAATATTGCCGTTTTCGCCTGGCGGCGTACTACCAAAAAGATGCCCTGGGCCGAAAGCCAATGAAGAACCACTGGCCCCGGCCAGGACGATGCGACTAATACCAAGCGTGGGTGCACGTAGACGAGCGACAGGCCAGGTATCCGCCCATGGCCAAGGTTTCACCTCCTTATTGCCACTGAGCGTTTCTGTCCATGCTGACTCCAGGAGGAGTTGTGCCACCATCGCCTTGGCATGGATATAGGAACCTTGTCCTATGAACCAAAGGCCGCAGAGGGGGAGGAGGAACACTAGGACGCCTCTAAAAATGCACTTTTTTCGCGATAGCTGCGTCAGCGTCGTACTCGAATCCTCATGTATTATGTATACACATCGGTTCTGCGTGCGCTGCTTCCTTGCTCTCACAAAAAAATCACTATTTTTAAAGATGTCCATAAGTATTGTTAACCTTGTTTTAAACGTATGAATCATGGCGGCGGGTTAAAATCAAGGTTGTGGTAAGGAAGAGTAGTAACATGCCTATGATTAAATTAAGTCGTGCGTCGGTTGCTGTTGCAGGGAAGGGCTGACCAAAGACTTTGTTATGATCCCAGCCAGCCGGTAGGTGTGTTGGTATCGCATGGGACGCCAGGTTTTTATCCTGTGGACGGACTGGAGTAACGTCGACGGCGACCAGACTGGTAAATTTACTGACCAGGTGATGTTCCAATGCAGTATCAATGATCAGTTGTTTGATCGATTCAAATTCAGCATCACGTTTTTGTTCCATTAAAGCCGCGATCTTGTTGCGTGCCCATAGCCTTGAAATACCATGGCGGTTTTCGCCACCATTCAACTCTAATCTTGATGACCAATTATCATTGGCTACTTCACCGCTAATGTTGATTATGCTGGGTAGTTGATCAGCCTTGGCAGTTATAAGTAGTGGTTCTCCACGATATAGGTCACTTAATTTCTGCGGCCAGGACTCAATATTTTCTCGAATGTTCTTTGTCTGCTTATTGATTGGAGCCCAATCGATGCTGATGTCTTTTAAGATCGGATTTTCAATCTTTTTAAACAGGTTTTGCATGCGTGTTTGAACTTCATCGAGTTTCCCTATATGTGTATGTGTACCACGACCAAAATTGGCAGCACGCTTCATAAAATGTGAATTGGGTGCTGATCCGATACCGACCGTAAATAAACGACTGTGTCCCAATTCTTTTTGTATGATTTCAAATAAGGCTTGTTCATTGCCGATACTGCCATCCGTCATAAAGATAACCTGTCGTAGGCTATTGCTTGTTGCTTGATTTACTAAAGCAGTACGTAAGGCGGTTGCCATTTCAGTACCACCTCCTGCCTCTAAGGAACGAACATAGATTAATGCTTGTTGTAATGACGTCTGGGTTAGTAGTTCAGGCTGACTAAATAATTGTGATGTGAGTGAGTTAAATTGAATGACATTAAATCGATCCCCCGGCTTAAGTCGCATTAGTGCTAATTCCAGGGCGGTACGGGCTTGAATGATAGATTGCCCAGCCATTGAACCAGAAGTATCTATTACATAAATTATTTCTCTACTTAATATTTCTGTTTTATCTACGGTAGGCGGTACCATCATAATTAAGGCATAGGTTTCGCCGTTTAATTCTTCTGTAAACAATGCGGCTTTTGGCGAATCACTAGCATTGGCTTGCCAAATTAATTCGAAGTCCCGGTTAGCAAGTTCAGTCCCTTGTTTGAGTTGAATCTGATAATGATCCGCTTGTTTATCAAGCTCAATTTTGTGATAAGGGCTATAAATTTTCTCCAAGGCCAGTCCCGCATCCAGATTTATTTTTATAATAGCTTCGTTTTTACGATCACTATCCGCTTGTAAAACCGGTGGTGTGACTCTAGCAGCATCAGGGACTTTATCTGTGTTTAAGGCCCAACCCTTGCCAGTAAATCCTTCTATATATTGTTTGCCGGGTATGTAACGTGGACTGACGGACATTGGAAAACGTAATGAAAAGGCACCATTGTCATAATCAACAATTTGCTGGTATTCGATTTCTACCTTGACGGTCTCATGTGGCGGAATATTAGCGACCGAGGTGGTAAAGATATTGGGTCTCTCCTGTTCGGTTAGTGCCGCTTGTTTGCCCTGGTGTTTTGCTTGTTGATAGGTCTTTTGTGCAGCTTCTTTTTCTTTTATTTGGCCTTCGATAATGCGCCCTCCAATCCTCAGGCGCATATGGTCTACAGCTGCATTTTCAGGTAATGGAAAAACATAAATACCCTCCTGCCAATCGCCAGTTGTGTTGCTAAAACTATGAATTACGCTGACACGGTTAATCATCCCCGTAACATTCATGGCAACATCAATTTTGAGTTCAGCAGCCTTTTTATATTGTTTATTTTGTCTAAAAAGAAGTGTGCCTTGACTCAATTCATCAAGGTTGCTGATTACATCTGTATTGTCATCAGGCTCAAACACAAGGGCATCGGCTCCTACATTCAAACTGCCGAATAAAATTAATAAGCTAATACTTAGCTTGAAACATATACTCAAACTGATTGAGACAAAGAAAAACCGTGGTCCATTGAATAATCCGTTTAAGGTAACAGGATAGTTAGACATGATGACGTTACGCCTCCGTATCGAGGGTCAAGTTAATAGTTACCCGTCTATCGAAAACATAGGCTTCTTTATCACCACGACGTGCAGTAGCGGCATTCTCTCCATAAGCTTGTAACTGGAATCGTTGATTTGAAATACCGGCATCGATAAATGTAGCTCGTACTTTATCTGCACGTTTCTTACTGAGTAGCTGATTAAAATCTACAGAACCACGACGATCTGCGTAACCTGCAATCTGAATTTTAATTTGCGGGTAGGGCTTTATTAATTCGGCTAGTTGTTTAATTTTTGGCTGAACGTCTTTCTGTATCTCTGCATCATTGGTTTTATAGTAGATGATGTAGGAGATGCCACGGCTTAATTTCTCCAGAGATTGTTTTTTGCTATTATTGACGACTTGTTGAAATTCATTTTTATATTTTTCTCTGGTGCTGGCTAATTCATTTTGCTGATAGGCGAGTTCAATGCTTTGAGTATTTAATTTTTTTTCCAGTGAAGTAATATCATTATCAGAATCACTTTCACGGATACCAAACCAGGCGCCGCTGGTAGCACCAATAATCGCACCCGGAGGGCCAGCTAAAAGACCACCTATAAGTGCACCTAGTCCAAGCCCGACATTTACCTTTGTCGGATCGGGATCTTGTTGTACCTCCTTCGCGTTGACGTTGAATTGAGTGCTTAATAAAAGTACAAGTGTTAATGTCGCAACTAATTTCATGTTGTATGCCTCCTGATACAAAACGGCCCATAATCGGATTAAACTAGGTGTTATTTAAGTACAAGCACATGGCAGGGAAGAGGTCGGATACTGGAAATCTGATGATGAAATGTGGCAGAAACAGGGCAATGATGAAATCGTCTTTAAATTTTCAGGCTGTCACTTTAAAGTGTGTAAAATAATAGATTGATGGAGTAGTTAATGCCTAAGCAGATAATCCTTGTTGAAGATGAACCCATTCTTTGCGAAAATTATGCCATTGCTATTCGACAACATGGTTATGAAGTTGTTACCTGCAATAACAAACAAGATGCTATAGATCTGATTAACAAACAATTACCAGACTTGGCCATTCTTGATGTTGGTCTTGGTGATGATGCAGAAGCCGGCTTTGACCTCTGCCGGGAGATTCGATCACTATCAAATACCATTCCGATTATTTTTCTGACCGCACGTGACACAGATTTAGATACGATTTCAGGTTTACGCCTAGGTGCAGACGATTATCTGAGTAAAGATACTAGTATGCAGCATATTCTTGCACGCATAGCGGCTTTGTTTAGACGTATTCAAGCCCTGCAAACAACAGTTGAAATTGACCAAATTAAACATGGTGCCTTATTGATAGATGCACAACGCTTTCAGATAAAGTGGAAAGGGATTGCTGTTGATTTGAGTCTAACTGAATTCTGGATGGTTCATTCCCTTGCAAAAAGAGCAGGCCATGTAAAAAATAGAGAGCAGTTAATGCAAGACTCAAACATCTTTGTCGATGATGGCACCATCACCTCGCACATAAAACGTATCCGGAGAAAGTTCAAGGAACTTGATGGTGACTTTGATCATATAGAAACGGTATATGGTGTTGGTTATCGATGGAAGACCTGAACTAAAATGCGCGCTTTTTTCACAATAATTAAAACTGATGCCAAACTCTAGAATCAAATTCTCATTGCGTAGTAAGTTAATGCTGTTATCCATTGCTGTATTGATCATTCCTTATATAGGCTTTGATTACTTACGACAGATGGAGACTTATTTACGAGAAACACTAGAGGCTTCTTTGGTAGATTCAACCTATGCAGTTGCGGGTGCTTTAAATGATAAACCAAAGTTATTTGAATCAAGCTTTAATGAAACTACAAACAGTTTATATTCACATCAATTGAACAATCCAATTCAACTGGATGGTTACACTGATGACTGGTTATCATATATAGATTGGTCGGAGAGCTATTACTCTGAGTCGTCGATTGGCGCCGACTCAGACAACTTCAAACTAATAATCAGTAAAGATGAACATTACTTCTATATCTTAATGCAGGTAAAAGATGATGGGTTGGTTTATTCCACTCTGAATAATACCGATCATATCAATGGTGATCATGTCGTTTTGGTTTATCGTGATAAATATCAACGATTACAAAGAGATTATTTGGCTCCAAGTGGCCCCGGCTTGATCCGTACTTTTCGATATGAAGAAACTTATGATGAATACGGTGTAGAAAACAGAACACAAAAAAATCTGACCAATACTTCTGCTGTTTGGCAAGCTGTGGATGATGGTTATAACATTGAGATTAAAATACCGGCATACCTGTTGGGTAATTACCTTGGCATTATCTTGAATGATGTTGATGATACGAATGGGCATATAGAGACTGATACTATAAGTACCTTTGGTCGCGAGGATTATTCTGAGCCAGGAAAAATAATAAGTTCATCAAAGCGTATTGAAGATATTATTTATTCTCAAGGGCGCAGTGAAGGACGGCGTACCTGGGTATTAGATAAGTCTGCCCAGGTTTTGGCGAGTGATGGTAGTTTGAAACGTGTTTTTCCAGACAATGTATTTAATATTGTTTACACGCTCTTATTACCACCAGCCTATGATCAATTTAAAGATGATTTGGCTGGCGCATCCCGTTTGCAGGGCAACGAAGTTAAGCAAGCGTTGGCTGGTAATACAAAAACGCGTTGGCGATCATCTCCCGATGGGAAAGCAGTGATAGTCTCCGCGGCAACGCCTATCTGGTTTGATAACAAGGTGGTTGGTGCAGTCGTCGTCGAAGAAACAACGAATAATATACAAATAATGCAACGCCAGGTATTAGCTGGTCTATTCAATAAAACGCTATTGATATTATTTGTTATTGTTTTTCTACTTTTATTATTTGCCAGTCGTTTATCTTCTCGCCTAATAAAATTAAATCGTGAGACAACTGCAGCGATTGATGAGCATGGAAAAGTTAGTGGTGATATTTCTGTCAGTACTGCTAGCGATGAAATTGGCGAGTTATCCAGAAGTTTTAGTAATATGCTTGAGCGCCTGCATCAATATCATAGCTACCTTGAGGGTATGGCCAGCCGTTTGTCTCATGAGTTGCGCACACCCATGGCAATTGTTAAGTCATCACTGGACAGACTGCAACATGAGCAGGACGAAGAAGGCAGAAAAGTTGCACTTCAGGCAGCCGATACAGGCTTACAACGACTACAGGCCTTGTTAACTCGCTTGAGTGAAGCAGCACGATTAGAACAAGCATTACAAGAAGCGGATAAACAAACTACCGATCTGAACGAATTTTTAGCGAAATGTATTGTTGGTTATGAGAGTGCATACCCAAAACAGTTGTTCAAGCTAAATACCCCTGAAACAATAATACGCTACCCAATTAATCAGGATTTGTTTTTCCAGATGCTCGATAAACTCGTGGGTAATGCTGTTGAGTTTTCAAATAAAGATGAGGTGGTAACTGTGAATTTAATTGAAAAGATAAATTTAATTGAACTACAAGTTATCAATATTGGACCCGGTTTACCGGAAGATATGCTTAATGATTTATTTAATTCAATGGTTTCTATCCGTACTGTACGCTCGGGCACAGATCCACATCTTGGACTTGGGCTTTTTGTTGCGCGCCTGATAGCAGAGTTCCATGCAGGTAAAGTCTCTGCGATGAATTTGGAAAATGGGGATGGCGTATGCATGACCATAACTCTGCCTGGCAACTAAAGGGGTGTTCTCATTAACGCTACTTTATAGTCTTATTTATTTTTGATGATCCCAACTTCTGGTCATTTTATTGTTCTAGCTATCAACCCTGTTTGTGTTAGTGACAGCGAGTATATTGTTTTATCAATCATCGGTAGATAAGCCGCACTGCCATAATGTGTATCGATCCACGGTAGCCACTTCTTATAATTATTAATTAATTTCCAGTAGTCGATCTCATTTCCCGAGTTAAGTGAATAAACGGTTCGTGGCTTTAGCTGTTCTTCTTCAATATCAGAATATCGTCCACTGATCCGTTCCAAACGATACTGTGAATTAAGTCCTAATAATTGTGCCCAGCTATGCCATTTAATAACACGTGCATCCATCTGCCATTCATCACCACGGATTAGAAATTCATCAACTTTATTCTGATTCGCGTAACTTATTTTTGCTCGAAATTGTTGCTTATCTATTTGCGTGAAGATTAGCTGAGCAATGTTTTGCTCATAGGTCAGACGATCATAACTGTAGAGGTTTACAGCAATAGACAGAGATAACAATCCGGCCAGAAAAAGAGAAACGCCAGATAGACTTTGGATGCTTGCGCTAATTAACTTTCCGCGGAAAAAACGTCTGATTCCCATAACGACAAATAATACGCTTAGCGTTAAAAGTACGGCCAAGCAATTTAAAATCCGGTAGTCCAAATTTATGGCATTTTCAATATTCAAAAGCGCTTTCAAGATTATCAATAAATATCAGCAACGTTAATTAAACTGTTGAAAATGGTCTGTTATTAACCGGCAACACAGCTTACAATTCATAGGTAATCTGTGAAACTAAATATGTCGCAGAAAAAACATAATTTTCGCACTATTTCGGCGTGCCCGGCGGTATGGTATGAGACCAAATTAAACTAACTTATAGATTAAGCTATTTTATTATTACTTAATATAAAACAATGTCAGAAGCTAACGAACAACTGTATCAGAAAATAAAAGAGCTGATACCAATCAATGAGTTACCTGCTAATCTTCAAGCAAGATTACTGCAGAAAGCCAAGGTCATGGAGGTAAAAAAATCACGCTTTATCTTCAAACAGGGGGATAAAGATGATTACTCTTATTATCTCCTGGATGGTGAAATTGAACTCTATGCAAATGAACAGCTTGATAGTGTGATTCAAAGTGGCAGTGACAGAGCAAAATATGCCCTAGCGCAATTACAACCACGACAATTTTCTGCAAAGGCTAAAACGCCACTCAAAATTCTATTGATCGAGCGTAATAACCTCGACCAGTTTATGTTGTTGTCACAAGAGACGACGGCTGATCCTGCTCTACGAGATGGTACAGGTGCTGATATGGAGGTTGATGAAGTCGATGGTGTCGATGATGATACCGACTGGATGACGCAGATGTTGCAATCAGAACTGTTCTCAAAAATACCTATGGCGAATATCCATCAGTTGTTTGCGCTGCTGGAAGAGGTCGAATTCAGCGCCGGTGACATAGTCATTAAGCAGGGTGATCCGGGCGATCATTATTACATTGTGTCTGAAGGGCGCTGTGCTGTTTCCAGAAAACCCACTCCCAAAAGCAATGATATCAAATTGGCTGAATTGAAAACAGGTGATAGTTTTGGTGAAGAGGCTTTAATTTCGGAGTCTACACGTAATGCCACCATCACTATGATAACGGATGGTGTCTTGATGAAACTGACAAAAGATACCTTTGTGGAACTTGTTAAAAAACCAACACTACAATCACTATCATTTGATGAAGCAGATGCTTTGGTTAATGAAGGTAGCGCGAAGTGGTTAGATGTCCGTTTTCCCAACGAGCACGTAGAATCGTCTATCGATGATAGTATCAATATCCCACTAAACTCGTTGCGACTGCAATCCGACAAGCTTGATTCCTCGATGATCTATATCCTCTACTGTGATACCGGTGGACGGAGTTCAACAGCTGCTTTTCTGTTAGCCGAAAGAGGTTTTGATGTTTCTTACCTCGATGGAGGTTTGGTAAATAATCCTGAAGCAGTTGCTGCACACACAGTAGTACCTAAGGCACCTGAAGCGGAAGAAAAGGCTGCTGCAGCCCCTGACAAAAAAAGCGATGACAAAGTTGATGCGGAAGCTCGTGTTGAGATATTGAATGCGGAGTTGGAAACAACACAAATAAGAATGGCTAGGGCAGAGAAGTCAAAAGATGATTTAAATGCTGAAAAGAAGAAAGAGCACGAAGCGAACCAGAAAAAACTAGAAGAAGAAAAACTAAAGCTCGAGAAAGAAAAGAAGCTAGCACAAGCAGAAGCAACAAAAAAAGCGGAACAGGAAGAAGCGAGGCTGAAAAAACTGCAAGCAGAGTCTGATAAGCAAATGCAGGAGGAAAAGAAAAAGCTGGAAGAGATCTATAACCAGAATGCTAAGGAAATGGAAAAAATCCAAAAGGCAAAAGAAGAGGCAGAAGAAAACCTACGCAAGGAACGCGAGAAGTTGGAGGAGCAGGCTGAGGCTGCAAGAAAACAAATAGAAGAAGCCATGCGAATCAAACAGGAAGCTGAAACTTCGAGAAAAAAACTGGAAGAGCTTGAGGCTTCGAAGAAACTTCTAGAAGAAGAAGCCGAGAAGAAAAGATTGCAAGATGAAGAACGTGAAAAACAATTGCAGGCAGAAGCCAAGGCTAATATAGAAGAAGAACGCAAAAAGCTGGCTGCGCAATATGAACGTAATTCAAAAGAATTTGAAGAACTACAAAAAGGAAAAGCTGCCGCAGAGGCCGCAAAATTGGCAGCTAAAGAAGAAGCTGAAAAAATGATCCGGGAATATAAGTCGTCTCACGACAAGACGCGAGCTGAAGAAGAGGCCAAGTTAAAAGCCGAACGTAAGAAACTGGAAGAAGAATCTCAAAAAATACAGGAAGCAATGAAACAGATTCAGGCAGCCAAACTCGAAGCTGAACAGGTCAAGCAAGAAGCTCTAGCTGAAGCGGGTAGATTAAAAGAAAAACAAATGGAGTCGACCAGTTCCAGAGAGCAACGCAAAAAGCTGGAAGACGAAATCAAGGCTGCCGAGGAAAAGGCAGTTGAGGCTGAACGTGAGATTGAGGACGCGGCGCATAGAGAAAAATTAACGGAATCTGCGAAGCAGGTGAATGAAGTGGATCTGACCAAGAAGAAACAGCAAGAGAAGGCATTTCTTGCGCAGGTCGAAGATGACTTACAAGATTTTGAAGAAGCGCAAGAAGAAGAGTCCGCTTCGGTAACCCAGATACAAATGCATTCGGACATGATGAAACGCATTAAACTTAAGGCAGCAGATGCTAAGAAGAAGGCCGCACAGGCTAATTCTAGTCTCCTTGATGATATTTCCGAGCAGCTTAAGAATAAATAGTCCGCTTTCGTCTTTATTCAGCAGCAATTCTTCAGAAAAAATCCCTAATAATTAACTATTTTAACAAAGGAGTTAAAAAATATGAGTGAACGTATTGTCATGCGCGTTGGCGAAGCATTGGTTGCAGGTGGACCACCTGGAACTGCAGCAGAACCGGAAGTTGTTATTGGTGAACTTGATGGACCTTTTGGTACTGCTTTCGCTAACCAAATGGCTTCACAAGTTAAAGGACATACAAAAGTCCTGGCAATAATGAATACCGATACTATGGTCCGACCTGCTACCTTGATGGTCAGTAAAGTAACCGTTAATAAGGAACGCTATACCAACATCCTTATGGGTACGGTTCAGGGAGCAACTGCAAATGGTGTTCTGGATGCAGTTAGAAATGGCGATATTCCAAAAGATAAAGCGAATGAATTGGGTATTATTGTTTCTGTTTGGTTGAACCCATTAGTCGCCACTGCAGATGATCTGGATCATAAAATATTATTTGATATTCATCGTAAGGCGACTGCAATGGCTATCCATAAGGCTATGAATAATGAACCAGACATTGATTGGTTACTGGAAAATCAGGAAAAGATAGTACACAAATACTATCAAATGGGATTAGACGGTAAGATCTAATGCGCTTATCGGGCTGGTTCGTTGTTGTATGCGGGAGTAAAACCGGATGCGTTTAGATGGTGTGGCTTATTACTTAAAACTAGTCATAGTAACATTGCTGTTTGTCTCTCCATTTTCAGTCTCAGCAGGCAGCAATGAATCTATCCCGGTAGTAAACAGCAATACGATTTTATCACCTGAAGAATTGTCATCTACTTATCATCGTGTTGATTCAGTAGTGTTCGAAGATGGGTTTTATAAATTCCAGCTTGAATCAGATATAGGTGAATTTGAATTAAAATCTTTGGCTATTTTGAAGAAACGCATCACTGAAATAAAGATTGTATCTCAAGCAATAATCCAATATGAAAATCAGCACGAAGAGTTTTCAGATGAGTTGCGTAGTCAATTAAGTCTTTCTAGCGATTCTGCTGATGATTTTATCACGTCACCTTTTAAAACTGCGAAAAGTCTGGCAGGACAATTAGGTAAAAACCTGAATGCGACACTGGACGGTGAAGACCCTTTTGTTCGTCAACGATTAAATAGATATTCCCCCAGAGAACCAAATGATCCAACGGTAGCAAGACATAAACGTAATGCTGCATTTCAGTTGGGTCTTGATATGTACTCTAGCAATTACAAAGTACAATCATTTCTAAATACCGTTGCTAATGCACGAGCCGCTGGTAAAGTTTCAGCTGGCGTTGGTTTAAGTAGTGGTTTTGAAACAACTCAATCACAGAATAAGATAGACACCAAGATTAGATATATTCTAAAGAGTAAAACGCTCTCTGAATTGAATGAATATAATGTTGATTTGCTTTTAAAGCTGGGCATCAACAGAAAGTTAATTGATTCATTTATTCAACATAAGGTCTTATCACCGACAAATAAAACAACAATAGCTACTTATCTTTCAGGGCTAGAAAAAGTGACTAGATTAGACCCATACATAGAAGTAGTTTTGACTGCAGAGGACGAGACAGTAGCATTCATATTTGAACAATTGAGTAAAATGTTGTTTCGTTATTATAATGAAATTGAAAATTTTTCTGCATTTTATAATTACAAAGGTCAGGCAGCTGTGTTGACCGAATCACGGCGAATCGTTTTTTTTGAATATGCAGATTTATTAATCTGGTCTGAAGAAAATGAAACAAAATACACGCAAGCAGCAAAGCATGCCAAGACATCTGGATACAAGGGATGGGAGGTGGTTAGTCTTGGAAGTTTGTCATCTTTAGTTGAGCCATAGATGGAAGCGTTAACCTTTAAACATCAAGCTAACTTTCTGAACTCATCAGGCATCAGGTGATTTAATATATAAGTCCTGAATTTGTTTTTTCAATTTTTCATTTCTGTTGTTTTGAAGATTCAATAATAACGTTCTTATATTCTTAATATGTTTCATGTAGATTGTAAGTAGACCTATTTCAATAGGTGTTTTTCTGCTGCCAATAGAACGTATCCTTTCCTCATAGTAGTTTAAATCATTGAGCAACATTCCCTCGTTATCATCTAGCATCTTTTCGTAGTGAAAGATCTCCCAGAGTAATTCTTTTTCTTCTTCGTCTATCTTTAGAAATTTATTTATTGGCACTTGCTTACCCTCTTAATCATAATAATCTTATCTAGTGCAATCGCCGCGCCAACAGTAAGTAGATATTAATAAAGATAATGAAAACAAGTGGATAAACAAATAATGCGATATTGAGTTGTCTCGATTTTGTTATATTATAGGATAATACGTCGTTCGAGCGCGACAGTAATTGACAACTAATACATCAAATATCTAAATATAATTTTTATATGAAAGTACGCTGTTAACCATCTGAGCATGTCACAGACGCAGGAATATGAGGTGTCAAGAATATGGATTAAATGTGTTGAAAAACGCGCAGTGCATATTTATTCATCATCACTTCTACCACAACTCCCACACAGGTGTGAGTCCTTGTGGTAATTTTGCAAGTTTCCCTAATTGACTCCAAGGAGTATTGCCGTTGTGAAAGTCTGAACCAACTGATGCAGCAACACCATAGCGTTTGGCATAACCGGTAGCCAATTGAATTTCAGTTGATTGATTATGTCCAGTGATAACTTCGATAGCGCGACCATCAAATCCCTTGAATTCTTTGATTAAGTTGCGCAATTTTGTTGCGGTTAGTTTATAACGCAATGGATGTGCTATTACCGAAACGCCACCCGCTGCGTTAATTTGAGCAATCGTTTCTTCGAGGCTAGGCCATTCGACTGAAGCATACCCCGGTTTGTTATTAACTAGATAACGTTTAAATACTTCTGTCTGGTTTTTTGCATTACCGTTTTCGATAAGAAAGGTTGAAAAATGTTGGCGAGTTACTGTCCCTCCAGCCGCGATTCGCTTGGCATTTTCGTATGCATTATCAATTCCGACTTTCCTGAGTTTCTCTCCTATTTTGATAGCGCGTTCTTCACGTAGATGATTCAGATGAATAGTTGCATCAATGATAGTTTTGCTGTCTGCTTTAATATTTAACCCAACGACATGAATTGTTTTATTGTTCCACAGGCATGATAACTCGATGCCATTAATGAGTGTCACATTATGTTTTCTTGAAGCGTTTTGTGCGGCAACCAAGCCAGAGACTGTGTCGTGATCAGTTAATGCCAATGTGTTGATGCCAACCGCACTCGCCTTTTCAACAAGTAACTCTGGTGAAAAGGCGCCATCAGAAGCGGTCGAATGGGTGTGTAAATCATATACATGTGACATTGATATACTGCTAGTCCCTGAAGTTTATATATTGTAATGGCAGTTCAAATTTTGCTTCTTTAATTGCAGTAATCGTTTGTTGTAAATCATCACGTTTTTTACCAGTGATCCGAACTTGATCGCCCTGGATTGCAGCCTGAACTTTCAACTTGCTACTCTTGATCATTTTTACAATCTTTCTGGCAAGATCAGTGTCAACACCTTTTTTTATCGAAACGGTTTGTCGAGCCTCTTTATTATTTTCAATAATGTCGCCGTATTCCAGACAACGAACATCAATATTACGTTTAACTATTTTAGTCTCAAGAATATCGTGAATCTGTTTTACCTGGAATTCAGACGAAGAGATGATCGTCAGGTTGTTCTCAACCAATTCAATCTTTGAATCGGTTCCCTTGAAATCAAAGCGATTACTTATTTCTCTATTCGCTTGATCAATCGCGTTGGTAAGTTCATGTTGGTCAATTTCAGATACAACATCAAATGAAGGCATTATTTAAATCTCCTTTGATTTAATCTTTTTTGCTTAAGCTAGATTCCAGAATTATACCATCAGGATGATCAAGCTGTATCGATTGCAGGTGATGACCTATCACATAGACGGTACCGTTAAAACGGTTTTGGCCATCTGGACTGAATTCAAAATGAAAATAGCGGTGAAATGCAAAATTGCCAGAAAAATCACGACCGGGCTTAATAGATATCATCGCCACAGATTCATCCAGGAACTGGTAGTTAATATCGCGACAATAACGACGTGAACGCTTCACCGCAAGTTCGCGTGCACGTAAGGCATCTTGCCAAAACCAGACAGCAAGGCCCAGTATGGCGAGGAAAATAATTTCATTCATATTTTGTCATCTCTGAAAATTATAATTTATATAAGCTCGCTTAGTGAGTTAGATAAGGCTGAAAATGTTCATTGTAACGTTCCTCAAAGCCTGAGTTAGTCTTGATGATCATAAATAGTGCAACACCAATATCATTTGCTAATGCCAATGATTTCTCCGGCCCCGATACCATAAAGGCCGTTGCCAGTGCATCTGCATGCATTGCAGAGCTGTGAAGTACTGTGACAGCAGCTAGCGTGTGAGTGATAGGACTACCCGTTAGCGGATTAATCGTATGTGAATAACGAATACCATCTTTTTCAAAATAATTACGGTAATCTCCTGATGACGCCATGGCGATATTATCGAGGCTAACTATGCGTTGCACCGAGCGTTTCAAAGGATTGGCTTGCTCGATACCGATTTGCCATGCTTGCTGCTTTGCGTTCGTTCCTTTACCGATGAGCTCGCCACCGATCTCTACCAGATAGTCTGTAACACCCCATTCATCGAGATATTGCGCGATCTTATCTATAGCAAAACCTTTCGCAATGCCGGCTAAATCAATTGTGACAACGGGATCGGATTTAGAGATGCGATGCGATGATTCATCAAAGTCTAATTTTTCATAGCCGGTATGCTGCTTTATCGATTGTATTACTGAATCAGAAGGGGTGTCTCGGGTATACGGGGCAGGGCCGAACCCCCATAGGTTTACCAGTGGACCAACCGTTATATCGAAAGCACCATTACTTATTAAACTAAGCTGGTTTCCATGTTCGATAACTCGATACAGATCTGCAGATAAGACTTGCCAATCAGTTGTCCTGGATTGGTTAAAAAGAGATAGTTCTGAATCATCAATATAGGTCGACATTGCTTGATTGATATCGGCTAGTATCTTTTCGATATTTCTGTGTACTGTATTTTTATCAAGAGCTATTCCATTAAGTACTATCTTAATAGAATAGCTTGTGCCCATAGTCAGACCGTTGATGACCATCAGTTCTTTATTCAAGTTTTGGCAAGCGCATAAACTTGTTAACAAGATGATAATCAGAAAAACTTTCTGCATAAAATTATTTAATTATTATATCTGTATTGGCCACTATTATATTTCTTGATTATATCTATGCTTTTTAGTGCGACTGCCTAACCCCATAAAGCTTCGCGTATAGACCATCTTGGGAAAGCAATTCGCGATGTGTGCCTTGTTCACCAATAGTGCCAGCTTCAAAGACATAAACATGATTGGCTTGTTTTATTGCACTTAATCTATGCGCAACAATTATAGTTGTTTTATTGCTCAGGAAATCAGCAAGTGCGGTATGCAGGTGGTATTCGGTTTCAGCATCTAATGCTGATGTCGCTTCATCCAGGATGACGACCTTGGGATCGCTTAAGACCATGCGAGCAATCGCGAGTCGCTGACGTTGCCCTCCAGATAATCTAATGCCTTGTCGACCGACTATGGTGTCCAGTTTGTTGGGTAATTGTTCTACGGTCTCTTTTAATTGCGCAATCTCGAGTGCGTGCCATAATTGTTTCTCTTCAAGTTCACGTCCCAAGGTTAAATTAATTCTGACAGTATCATTGAACAGTGCCGGATGTTGTAAGACAGTGGCAACGTTTTCGCGCACAATATCCAGCCCAATCTGCTTTACCGAAACGCCGTCATAAAAGATGTCGCCGCTCTTTGCCGGGTATAAGCCAATTAATACTTGTACTAATGTAGATTTACCACCACCACTAGCTCCGACGAGTGCAACTTTTTCGCCCGGTTCAATAGTGAGGTTAATACCATTTAAAACGTCTGAGTTACCGTTGTCGCCATTAGTGCCATAAGAAAAATGAAGGTCAGCGATATTAATACCCACTGTGTTTTTGTTCTCAAACGGATCAGTGATATGCGGATAATCAGGTTCCAGTTCAAGTTTATTTAATTCATTGATGCGACTCAATGCGGCCTTGGCATTATAAAAGGCATATTGAATATTCAGTACTTCCTGTACCGGACCCATCATGAACCAGAGATAACCGAATACAGCAAACATCTGACCAATAGTTAATCCAGAAAAAACAACCATCATCATTGCTACTGCACGGAAGATATCAAAACCAAATAGAAAGACAACAAAACTTAAACGGCCTGCGGCATCACTTTTCCAGGCAAAGGCAATACCGTGATCTTTGACCACGCTTGCTTGTTCAATAATATGTTTTAAATAATGCTTTTCCCTGTTGCTGGCTCGTATCTGATGAATAGAGTCCAGTGTTTCTACTAAAGACTGTTGAAAAACGGCAAAGGCAGAATTTTCATTTTTCTTTAATTCTTTAACACGCTTGCCTAACACCGTCGTAAAATAAATTACGATTGGATTGGCGAAGAGTATCAATACCGCAATTTGCCAATGCATAATAAGTAGAATTATGGCAACACCGACTATTGTCAGAGTGGCGACTAATAATTTACTAACGGTTGATCCGACAAAATCATCGACAGTTGCCAGATCCGTTACAAAATAAGAAGCGACTGTACCACTGCCGAGTGTTTCGTATTCAGACATGGACACTTTATTGAGACGTGTGAGTAGCGTGCGTCGAATAAGAAAAATGACATCTTTAGCAATTATAGTAAATTGTCTTGTTTGAAAAACATTCAAAACTAATGCTGTGAGACGCAAGCATAATGTCATGATTAGAATAATTGATATATACAACACTGGTCCATGCCAGACAGAAGGGGTAATAGCGTTTATAGAATTAACGACTACACCGGGTTGATTTAATAACACTTCATCAACTAATAACGGCATTAATAACGGCACAGGTACGCTTGCCAGTGTCGCAATGACGGCAATAATATTTGCCATGATCAACTGACGTTTATGTTGTTTTGCGACTTCGAGAATATATTGCCAGTTATATTCTCTTACATCATCACTGGTGTCAGTTTGTTCCGTTGCATGCTGTTTTGACTCTAGTGTTGTAGACATAATTCAATAACGTTTCCAGACCAGCGCTGGTTCCTCCATTAACGAGGCTTGTTCTCGTAAAGCCAGAATTTGTTCTTCCCAATAGTTTTGTGTATTAAAAAATGGAAAAGCGATGGGAAATGCCGGATCCTCCCAACGTGCAGCTAGCCATGCCGAATAATGAATCAGGCGCATGGTTCTAAGAGCCTCGATTAAATACAACTCGCGTGCTTCAAAATCTCGAAACTCTGTATAACCTTCCATAAAATCATTGAGTCCCATAGTCATATAGTTACGATCACCCGACAGGAACATCCATATGTCCTGTACAGCCGGACCTGATCGAGAATCATCAAAATCAACGATATAAAAATTTTCATCACGAACTAAAATATTTCCCTGATGGCAATCACCATGCAGCCTTAATGTTTTGTAGTCGCCGGTTTGTTCATAGCAGTGCTTGATTCTAATAATAAGGTCTTCACAAAGTGTTGAATAGGCTGGTTCCAGGTAGTCAGGGATAAAATCATTTTCTAATAAGTATTGAACCGGTTTTACAGCAAAGTCTTCAACATTAATGCTGGGCCGTGACTTAAAGTCGCTGGTCTCACCAATATTATGTATCTGAGCTAAAATTCTTCCTAGTTGCAACAAGTGTTCTGGGTTATCCAGTTCGGGCGCATATCCGCCAAAACGGGGATAGATTGAAAACCGATACTCGCCATAGTTAAATAAGGTTTCATTATCTATGGCGATAGGCGCAACCACTGGTATTTCTGCCTTTGCCAATTCCAGCATTAAGGTATGCTCTTCTCTGATCATGCCATCAGTCCAGCGGCCAGCGCGATAAAATTTGGCAATAATGGGCAATTCATCTTCAATACCCACCTGATATACACGGTTTTCATAGCTATTGAGTGCGAGTATTCTGCCATCAGAGACGTAATCTAATGATTCAATCGCATGAATAATCATATCTGGATCGAGCAGGCTGTAACTGTGCAGGTTTGTTTCTTTAGTCATGATCAAGAGTCTATCAGATGTCACACATATCGAGTTTTATAATAATTATTTACTATACAAAACAGGGTGCTACAAGCTAAGCTTTTTAAATAAGATTTAGTCGCAGGAAGATTTTGACTACATGAATGTTCAGTTATCTGTACTAACAAGTGATGCTAATGCCGGGGATGTCGACGCCCAGCTTCAATTAGCCGATCTTTATGAGAACGGTATAGGTGTTCCGCTAAACCCGGGACAAGCTGCATATTGGTATCGTAATGCCGCTGAACAAGGATCAAGCAAGGCGCAATCGCGTCTTGGTCAAATGTATTTACGCGGTATTGGTGTTCCCGAAGATCACGAACAGGCTGCCAACTATCTAAGCCAATCAGCGCAAAAAGGTAATGTCATTGCACAGGCTAATTTGGCATGGTGTTATCAGCACGGGCTTGGAATGGAAAAAGATTATACGCAGGCCTTTGAGTGGTATCTTAAATCAGCAGAACAAGGCCATGCAGGAGCACGTTACAATTTGGCATTCATGTATTCCAAAGGCATTGGGATACCAAGAAACGATGTTGAGGCCTTGAAGTGGTATTTACGTGCTGCAGAACAAGGGCACATGAAGGCTCAACTTAATGTTGGTTTAATGTTGGCACAGGGAGAGGGCACCGAGAAAAATGAAGCAGAAGCCGCCCGTTGGTATCAGGAAGCCGCTAATCAGGGTTATGCCAAGGCGCAATACAATCTCGCCTTGATGTATGGTGGTGGTATTGGTGTACCGCAGGATGATGAACAGGCATTTAAGTGGCATAAACTCGCTGCGAGACAAGGCTATGCACGTGCACAATTCAATATGGGGCTTTTCTATATCAATGGATTAGGTGTGCCGCAGGATTTTAAAGCGGCTGAAGAATGTTTTCAATTAGCCGCGAAACAATCCTACGCAAAAGCAAACTATCAGCTCGGAAAGCTCCACGCCTTTGGTCTTGGTGTGTCATTAAACGAATTAGAAGCAGCTAAATATTATCGCATAGCTGCGGAGACGGGCTATGTTAAGGCGCAGTATCGTTTGGGGCATCTTTATGTCAGTGGTTCAGGTGTGCATAAAGATGAAACGATTGCATGCTCATGGTTTGAAAAAGCAGCAAGGCAAGGCTTTCAAAAAGCGCAGCATATGATGGGTGTACGATACGTGAAAGGTTTAGGCGTTGAAAAGGATTATGTGCGTGCTTATGCCTGGTTGTTATTAGCGAATGATGCGGGTGATCCGAATATTCATGAGGCATTAGAACGTGTGCGTGATAAATTATCTGAAGGGCAAGTGACGGAAGCTGAGGTGCTAGTCACCGAGTTTAGTCAGGCTTATAAAAGGATCGAAAGACGAACGACGGTTTAAGTTACAATGCGGGTGATGTGATTTTTAATTTTTCCAATTGCAAAGGTTTGTCGAGTTTTTCCAGTATTTCTTCTTGTTGATACAAGCGTAAAATATCGTAATAACGTCTTATTCTTCTGACAAATGCCACAGGTTCATGTCCTCTGGCATAACCGTATTTAGTTTTTTGGTGCCATTCTTCTTGACTGAGTTTTGGCAGATGTTTTTCAACATCTATCCACAGATTAGGATTGTCTCCAAGCGATTCAGTAAGAACGCGGGCATCCTCTAAGTGGCCTAAACCAACATTGTATGCTGCTAATGACATCCAGGAACGATCAGGCTCCTTAATTCTTTCAGGCAAAGATGCTTTTAATATGTTCAGATATTTTGCACCACCCATAATACTCTGTTCTGGATTCAGGCGATCTTTGACCCCTACACGTTTGGCCGTATCTTGAGTCAGCATCATTAAACCTCGAACACCGGTATGCGAACGTGCTTCATTATCCCAATGTGATTCCTGATAACTAACGGCAGCTAGAAAACGTTCATCAAAATCATTATCTATCGCTGCCTTCTTAAAGTAAGACCTATATTGCGGTAACCTTTCTTTGATGAGTTTTAGATAATGGCGACTGTCAGTATAATTAAAGGCATTTAGATGCCGATAATAAGTATTGTATCGCTGCTCCAGTTTGCCACTTTGTTTATAGCTATTTACGAATTTGTCTATAGAATTTGACAGAGAAACATCATCACTCTTGTAGCTAAGCCAACGCGATTGGTATTGCTTTGACAAGGTAAACGCTATCTTGACCTCAGGAAAGAGATAACGGTAATACCTATAAACATCAGCGCTGATAACGCTGAGTTTGAAATTATCTTTATGCACCTGTTCCAGTACTTGCCTGTTGTTACCATTAGGTAGTTCCAGCCAATAAAGCGACGGATATTCTGATTTTAGATGCGACAATACTAAAGCAGGTATACTGCCTTTGGCGACGATAACAGTACTGGGTGTAATGTCATCGACTGATTTTGGCAAAATGTTTTTTCGATTTCCTACGATATACCATTCATCCTCCTCATAGGATGTGCTCCCGATTATGTTTTCGTCTGGATAGTCAGGCGAATTACCTGCAATGCCAATATGTGCCTTACCTTGTTTTAACTTGGTAATGATTTCAAGGATGGTATTTGCATGGATGATTTCTAGCGAAGCACCGATAGATTTAGCGTAACTGGCTATAATTTCATAATCATACCCTTTAATGAGTGACTCATCAGGGAAGTAAAGTGGTGGTGTAGTAATTAGCGCGACCCTAAGTGTGCCGCGGGATTTAATTCGTTCGAGTTGAGATAAATCATCTGAACAAGCAGTCAGGCTTGCCAATAGGCAAATAAATAGGCAGATAGATGACCAGGAAGCGAAGATATGTATTGACCTATTATTGATGACCATGATGTTAGTATATTTGTTAAATGACTCTCAATTAGTCAGACTTAAATCGACTATGTTCACATTCCAAAGCAGTCTGGTATATCATGATGCCTACAATACTTTAAAAACAGTAATAATAAACGTGTTTCGTCCTTTACAAATAATCTCATTTTTATGCCTGCTTAGTGTCTGCCACGCTAATTACGCAGAGACCTTGCCTGTCGAAAGTTTCGACGAAATAGCGGTCAATACCTTCTGGGATGAACTCTATGCCAATGGCGGTTGGTCCCTATATTGTGGTTATCGCTTCGACCCCTCAGCGGCATTAACCGAAGATCGATTATTTGTGATTGAACAGATCTATCCGGCAAGTTGGATGTTGAAACACATGAAGTGTGATAGTCGTCGACAATGTCGGCTCAATGAAAAGTCACGCTTTACCCGTATGGAAGCTGACATGCATAATCTTTATCCTGTCTGGCAGGCGGTAGATGTGGCACGACGCAATAGCAGTTTTGGCATGATTGACGGGGAGGATTGGCGTTACCAAAATTGTGATTTTGAACGTAATCATGACATCACCGAACCTAGACCTATAGCGCGTGGTAATATTGCCCGTGCAATTTTTTATATGCACACTCAATATGGGGTGCCTGTAGCAAAGGACATGCTGGATGAATTAAAACGATGGAATCGACTCGACCCGCCTAGTAATCAAGAGATATTGCGCAATAATCTAATCGAAGAACTACAGGGTAATCGCAATACATATATTGATAACCCAACGCAGGCAGAGCAGATTTTGACTAAGTGGTTGGCTGAAGAATAATTGATTCAGTTGGTGTTATTTTGAAGCCAAAACCAAAGAGAAATATTCATTCTCATCTTCGTAATGATCGGTAATTGAGAAATCAGCCTGCTTAAGCATTTCCTCAATACCGGTATGAGTATATTTCTGACTGATCTCGGTTAATATCTCATCACCACGAACAAATTGGATCGATTCACCTAATTCATCGATGTGGACATGCTGATCAGTATTGGAAATCAGCCGCATCTCGATTCTTTCTTTATCGGCATTGAAGGTAGCCGAGTGCGTAAATTCCGTGGTGTTAAAATTCGCATTTAATTCACGGTTTAATACATGCAGGACATTCAAATTAAATTCTGCAGTGATCCCCTCAGCATCATTATAAGCGGCATGTAAAATATGATTTTCTTTTACACGGTCAACACCAATTAATAAATGATCGCCATAACGCATCGCCTTATAGACCTCTTTTATAAAGTCCCGCGCATCGACGTGTTCAAAATTGCCAATCGTACTACCGAGGAAAACAAACAAATGTGAGCCTTGTGCAGCAGGCAAATTCCCGAGGCCGCCATGATAATCGCCCAATAACGGTTTTAGCCCTAACCAATCATATTCTGCAGATAGTTTTTGGGCCGCTTCAATCAACACCTCTTCACATACATCTAATGGTGCATAGATACAGTCTTGCGAGGTCTCTTGACATGCATCAAACAATCGCCTTGTTTTGACTGCATAACCACTACCCAGCTCAAGTATCTGATCCGGTGTCGTTTTATTGATAATATCAACCGCATATCTGGATAATAGGTGGTTTTCAGTACGCGTCGGGTAATACTCTGGTGTTGAACAAATCTGGTCAAACAACTCAGAACCGCGTTCATCATAGAAGTATTTTGGGGACAAACTACGGGGTGTAGTTAACAGCGATTCACGCACGTCATCCACCATGCCCGGGATAATCCGTGTCGGCATGATGGGGGTACAGACAACTTCTTCCTGTTGTGTCTTGTAATTAGGTATTTGCATAAGGATCTCTGCAATTAGCAAGAGAAATATATTATTCAGGTTTAGGACACAAGATTAACATTGTCAGTTTATAATGCCAATGTGACTTATCGATGTCAGATAAGTTTAACTTTATTTAAATCACATAAGGTGACATTCATCATATATGAATAAGCGTCTCAGCGAGTTGATCACGGCAGGAGCGACGATTATTACGCCGACTCAACGCTTGCGTCGTCATCTGCGTTACCAATACGCGACAGAGCAGTTGTCACAAGGTCAGCAGGTTTGGCAGACGCCCGACTGTTTGCCTTGGTCAGCCTGGTGTAAACGCAGTTTTGAATCTATTTCATTACGCACAGATGATAAATACATGTTGTTGAATACCCTGCAGCAGCAATGGTTATGGCAAGACATCATCAGTTCCTCAAAATATAAAGATCAATTGTTGCAAATCTCAGCAACGGCAAAGCAGGCGTCACAGGCCTATCGTTTATGCAAAGAATGGTGTGTGCCCGTTTTTCCAGATGGTACCTGGTTATCTGAAGATGCCTTGGCCTTTAAAAACTGGACAGGGAATTATGAAAAGAAAAAAACAGATAAGTGCTGGATTGATGATGCTAGTTTACCTGAGTACATCATGACTCATTTATCTGGCTTGGGAGAGACCCCAAAGAAAATAGTGTTCTATGATTTCGATCAGTTGACGACACAACAACTGAAGCTAAAGCAAGCATTGCTTGAGCAAGGTGTTGATATTGAAATACTGGGTGTAAGCAATCGTAATAAGTCGATTAGCTTCAGCGAGCAAGCTGATAAGCAATCAGAGATTTATGCGGCGGCAGTCTGGGCCAAGCAACATCTGGAATCTGATGTTAACGCAACAATTGGTGTTGTTATGCCAAACCTGAGTGCCCTTCGTGACAATATTGAATATGGCTTTGCCTCAGTATTAACACCGCATAAATGGGCTAATATAGAGAACGCAATTCATAAACCGTACTCAATATCTTTAGGCACACCGTTATCCAGTTACCCGCTGATAAAGTCGGCAATCAATCTGCTTTCTCTGGGTAGACGCAAAGTTTCAATAAACACATTAAGCACCATACTACATTCACCATTTATTCAAGGAGCAGACGAAGAGTCTGCTGCACGTGCAACATTCGATGCGGCGCTTAGACAACAGGGTGAGCATCAGATGGGCCTCAAAACCTTATATTGGATGGCTGAAGAACGTTGTAAGCCGCATGAACAATGCACACAGTTTATTCAGTTATTAAAATCATTTGAAATCTCGTATTTAAGCCATGCGAAAAAACAACCATTACGACAATGGGCCATAAACTTTTCTGAATGGCTAACAGGGTTTGGTTGGCCAGGTGAGCGTCCTTTGAATAGCGACGAACATCAACTGGTGACGGCATGGCAAACAGCACTAACTCAATTGGGCAGTCTCGATGGCATAGCAAAGCCAGTAAGTTTTAGTACGGCATTATTTCAATTAAATCGATCACTTATAGAAACCCGTTTTCAGCCGGAGACCGATGAAACGCCTATCCAGATCATTGGTATGACTGGTGCGGCAGGAATGCAATTTGATTATCTCTGGGTCATGGATATGCAAGACGATACCTGGCCTGATTTAAAACCAGCCAATGCGTTTATCCCTAAGGCATGCCAACGTGATTATTCAATTCCAACTGCCAGTGCTGACGCACAATTAATATTGGCCAAAAGCATGACTGATAAGTTAATGACCTCTGCAAAAGAAGTTGTCTTCAGTTATACCAATCAGTTGGGAGATCGCATATGTCGTCCCAGTCCATTAATCAAGATTGACGCAGCAAAACAATATTCTGCTAGTGAAGACTACACAGATTATAAAAATATTTTATTTGAATCTTCCAATATTGAAACGTTTGTTGATGTCGATGCACCTGAAATACCCATAGGTAAAATAGCAAACGGAGGTAGTAGCTTATTTAAGGATCAGGCGGGTTGTCCATTTAAGGCCTTTGCACGACATAGATTGTATGCCGAGTCTTTACGACAGACTGATATTGGTTTGAGTGCCGCTGAGCGAGGCACTCTGGTACATAGAGCCTTGCACTATCTATGGCAGCGCATAAAGACTTCAGAGAATCTACAATATCGATCGGAATCAGAACTTGTAAAGATAATTCATTCAGTTGTACAAGAAGCCATTAAACAGCAACAAGCACAACAACCAGAGACCTTTACCGATCGCTTTACAGAACTGGAGCAACAACGTTTAGAACGATTGTTAAAACAATGGCTACAAATTGAAAGCGACAGGAATGAGTTTAAGGTTATTGCGACAGAAGAGTGGCAAACCATTTTATTTGAGGATATTGAATTACACCTACGTGTGGATCGTATTGATGAACTTGCCGATGGTCGTTGCGTCATCATTGACTATAAGACAGGTGTTGCCAGTAAGAATGATTGGGAGTCAGAAAATCCAAATGACCCACAAATGCCACTTTATGCGGTGACTAGCAAACAAGAGGTCGCAGCGATAGCCTTTGCAAGTTTAAAACGTGGCAAACTCGGTTTCTTTGGACAGACTGATGGAGATCACATCTTACCGGGTATCAAACAGGATGCTGAATTTTCATGGCAGGACAGGTTTGAAAGTTGGGAGCAGGTGTTAATACAACTTGCTAATGATTTTCGTAGAGGCAAAGCGATAGTTGAACCAACAACATCAGCGTGTCGGTATTGTGACCTACATTCTCTATGTCGTATTTACGAGCGCGTAGAAAATCAAATTGATGATGATCAGCAAGAAGGGAGTCATCAATGACTAATCAGCTAGTCGACAATGACGCCAGAACAAAGGCCCTTGCGCCTGATCAATCATTTATTATTCAAGCCCCTGCCGGTTCGGGTAAAACGGGCTTATTGATTCAGCGTTATTTAAGACTACTTTCTTTAGTCGAGGCACCTGAAGAAATCATTGCGATTACATTTACGCGTAAGGCCGCTGCAGAAATGCAAGGGCGAATCCTTGATGCGTTAGAGATGGCCGCTAGTGGTATTGAACCTGAGTCTTCGCATCAGAAGACAAGCTACGAATTGGCTGTTGCCGCATTACAACGTGACCAAGCACAGGGGTGGCAGTTAACGCAAAACCCGGGTCGATTACGCGTCCAGACGATAGATTCACTGTGTGCGTCATTAACAAGGCAGATGCCAATACTGGCTAGCCTGGGCACGCAGCCCGACACGCTTGAAGACGCTGAGCCCTTATATCAACAAGCAGCAATCAATACTCTGGCAGAACTTGAAAGTGGTGAAGGTTGGTCGGAAGCGATTGCCAACCTCGTATTTCATTTAGACAATGATTTACCACGCATTAAAAATATGATCGTGGATATGTTAAAGAAGCGTGATCAATGGTTAGCCTATGTCATACAAGAACATGAACGCAATGATATGGAGCGGGCATTAGTCAGGTTAATTGAAGATCAGCTGCAGCTCGTAAGAGAAACTTTTCCAGATCAATATGAAAATGAGCTAGTTGAAGTAATGCAGTTCGCTGCTAAAAAACTTTCTGAAACGGACCCGGGTAATCCGCTGGCAAGTTGTTTAACGATGACATCATTGCCCAATAATAATGAAAATGATCTTAAATATTGGCGTGGTATAAGTGAATTACTATTAACCAAGACAGGTTCATGGCGAAAACAATTGACAGTAAAAAATGGCTTCCCTCCTGCCAGTGGAAACAAGCTTGAAGCTGATGAGCGTAGCAGCAAGAAAAAACAAGCATTGGCGTTGATCTCGGAACTGCAAGAGTTTAATGGCTTAAATGAGGCTTTGACAACGGTTAGTAGTTTACCAAACACACGGTTTACCGATGACGAGTGGCTAATTGTTAATGCCTTGTGTGAATTACTTAAATTATCTGCTGTTCAATTACGATTGATATTTGCTGAACGAAATCAAATGGATTTTATAGGTATTGCTGCCTCTGCAGTTGAGGCGTTGGGGACAGACGAATCACCAACAGAGCTCGCATTGCAGTTGGACTACCATATCAAGCATCTACTGGTTGACGAATATCAGGATATTTCTGTTAATCAGTATCGTCTCTTGCAAGGGTTAACGCGAGAATGGTCGATCGACGATGGGCGAAGTTTATTTTTGGTCGGTGATCCGATGCAATCGATCTATCGATTTCGTGAAGCAGAAGTCGCCTTGTTCTTGAAAACGTTTCATGAAAAATCATTTGGAAATATCCCGCTCGAAACATTACGGCTAGCTATTAATTTTAGATCAGAATCAGGTTTGGTTGAATGGGTTAACACAAGTTTTAAATCAATTTTCCCTAAACAGGATGACTTAATTTCTGGTGGCGTATCATATAGCGATGCGGTTGCCTTTGATAAAACAACATCGAATAATAATGTAAGGGTTTATCCTCTCTATGGTCGATCTCATAAGAAAGAGGCGCAACATGTCATCGACATTATTCAGGAAATACAGCGACACTATCCAGAAGATAATATTGCATTATTAGTACGTGGCCGATCACATTTAGCAGAAATTGTCCCAGCAATACGCGAAACCGGCATGTTGTTTAATGCTGTTGATTTGGAAGGACTTGGTAAACAAGCTTCGGTACAAGATCTACTCGTTCTGACACGAGCCTATTTATATCAGGCAGATCGTGTGGCGTGGTTGGCTTGCTTACGTGCGCCGTGGTGTGGTTTGTCGCTTGAGTCGATGTATAAACTTTGTGATGGCAATAAAGATAAAACATTATGGGAGTGTATTAATCAAACAGAGATTAATAAACACTTGCAACAGGATGAACAATTACGACTGCATAAATTTAAAGAAGCTTTCTCTAATGCATTAGCTGAGAAGCAACGACTATCGATTCGTGATGCAGTTGAGTCGTTGTGGATTCAAATAGGTGGCCCTGCAACACTTTCCAATAAGGCAGATATCGAAAACTGTATCAGTTATTTATCATTGCTTGAAACGCTGGATCAGGGTGGCACGATTGAAGATTTACAAGAGTTGATTGAGAAGGTGAGTCAATTATACGCAGCACCCGATGGCAGGGCAGATAAGCGCTTACAGTTGATGACGATACATAAGGCTAAAGGACTTGAATTTGATCATGTCATACTGCCCGGGCTTGGACGATCACCACGTTCGAATCAAACAGAATTGTTGGCATGGTTGCTACGAGCGCGTGGAGATGAAGAAGATTTAATTTTGGCACCTATCCATGAAGCTGGTGCTGAAAAAACGGCAATCTATAAATATATAGACAATATAGATAAGACCAAACAACGTTTTGAAGATGCGCGTTTATTGTACGTGGCGACGACACGGACAAAGAAAACATTACACTTGCTTGGCCATGCCAGTGTTAAAGAGACAAAAGGTGAACTTAACTGCGAGCCACAGGGCAGGTCGTTGTTGGCACACCTTTGGGCAACTGTTAATCCCGTTTTCGAAAAACATATGCCGGAGAATCAGGAACAAGATGAGGCAGGATTATCTGTCATTGTTAATCAGCAAACAAAGCGATTAACGAAAGATTGGACCTTGCCAGATCTGCCCGCGATATTTCAGTGGCAACAATCAATATCAGATGAATCTGAACAGGAACCTGTATTAATTGAGTTTGAATGGGCTGGAGAAACAATTAAACATATTGGCTCAGTTGTCCATAGTGCAATTCAGTGGATTGCAGAAGAAGGCTTATCTAAATGGTCGAATGAGCGTATTCATGCAGAATCAAAAAGTTTTGATAATGCGCTGCGTCACCTTGGTGTGCCAGAAGGAGAAAGGCCGGCTGCAGTAAAGCGGATTAATGCGGCATTAATAACAATGTTAAATGATGAGCGTGGGTTATGGATACTTTCAAATGAACATACAGAACAAGAAAATGAATACGCTATAAGTGGCATTGTCGACAATAAATTGGTTAATGCCATCCTCGATAGAACTTTTATTGATGCAAATGGTGTGCGTTGGATAATCGACTACAAGACAAGTCGACACGAAGGTGAAAATCGGGATGGTTTTCTGGATCATGAGCAGGAACGTTACCAAAATCAATTAAACAAGTATGCATTACTGATGAGTGGCTTAGAAGAAAATGATATTAAGCTGGGTTTGTATTTCCCATTGCTAGAAGGATGGCGCGAATGGCGCTTTAAACAGTAAATCTGATTGTACGAAAATATTTTTGTATTTAATTCTGAACTCAAAACACCGAGCATCTTGCCGTTAATGACCTAGTATTATCAGGTAGCTTTTATTCAATTCTGCTAACATCACTGAATGAGCAAAAGTAAAAAAGCAGAAAATGCACGAGATTTATTTTTATCTGAATACCAGGGCATTTTAAGTACACATTCAATTGATGTGCCAGGATATCCCTTCGGTTCAGTCGTTCCCTATTGTCTCGGCAACAGCGGTTTGCCGGTCATTCTCATCAGTACAATTGCACAACATACTAAAAATATTTTAGCTGATCCTAAAGTCTCGTTGACAGTAACGGAAGGTGATGCAGATGATTCGCAAACAGTAGGACGAGTGACCTATCTTGGCGATGTCGAGCTTTTGGATAATAAGGATTGCGATAGTATCAAGCGTTACTACCATTATTTCCCGCAATCTCGCGATTATCACTTAACGCATGATTTTAATTTTTATGTCATTAAACCAGTTCGTGTCAGGTTTATTAAAGGATTTGGCCAGATTTATTGGGTCGAAAAAGATGATTTTCTATTAGCTAATCCATTTAGTTTTGATGAAGAACGTCAGATGCTTGATCATATGAATACAGATCATCTAGATGCAATCAGACATTATTGCGAACTTTGTAATATTTCTTATAAGGACCCACAGTTACCTGAGATGGTTGGCATAGATAGCGAAGGTTTTCATCTGCGAGTTGGCTCCAGGATATATCGTATAAACTTTATAGCGCCGGTTACTACAGCAGGCGCGGTTCGTAAAGCATTGGTTGAAATGGCAAGAGCCTAAATATGAATAAAATACTGGTTATCTTGATACTCGCAGTCATTGTGCTTAGTTGGAATTTTGTCTTTACCGATTCAAAAAAAATCGAATTAACGGATTCTGCGAAGGTATTACAAGGTTTGTCGATGGCTTTGAAATACAAAATGGCTATAAAAGAATATTGGAAAGCGACAGGCTCACTGCCCGACGCAGAAGCATGGCAAAAGTCAGGAAAATATATTGAAGTCGATTTATCAAAGTCATTGGTTAATAACATTAATGTAGGTGCTGATGGAGCCGGTGTGATATCAGTTTATTTTACGAATAAAGAAGTCATCAACGTCGAAAAAGATATCGAAGGGACGCAGATCATACTAATACCAGAAGCCAAAGGCGAACGACTAGCCTGGACATGTAAGGGCAATATTGATGTCGATTACCTCCCAAAGAAGTGCCAATATATTAGCAATGAAAACTAGAGACATTTAATTTCCTGGTTAGACGTGTTAAAGACTAAATGTATTTAAACCTCAATCCATATTGAGCCAAATCAGGTTCTACACTGGCTGACCTTATCTATATGTGATGAAGTGATATTGTGTCTATGATTATTAGAGTCAAGAAACTTTGCTTCTAATACATAGGCGAGTGATTCCAGTTCATTCTTGCATTGAGCGTCTTTGTCTATGCCCGTCTGATATTGCAGATAATGGACAAGTTCATGCAACAATATACCTTTACCTTCATCCGTATCCAGCTTGATAGAATCAAGCAAATAAACAGCACCATCATTAAAGTTGTATAGACCAAAGATCTTTAGGGTATCTGGATTGACCGCCTTTGGTAATTCACCACCAAAAGCGACTTCAGCTATTTCTGTTGCAGAGACCTTTTTAATCTCCGGGATATTATCAATATCATAGGTAAATGATGAATGACTGTTTATCCATTCAAGCAGCCCTGCGGCGAGCTCGCCTTCGGTATTAAATGAATCCAGGTCAAGGTCATGCCCGGCTTCGATTTGGGTTTGTTCAACATCACTCGATAAGTGAATACCATGGTCATGGACATCATCTGATTTTGCCTGTGCTGATTGTGACATCAGGCCAGCAGTGAGTACCATCACCGAAACGACATTCGCGCGACGACGATTTTTAACACGCTTAACACCTTCCAGAAAGTCAGTACGACGATCTTCTTTTAACTGATAGCCCTGTACTTTGGCAAAATTGCTTATCTGTTGGAATGACGCCGGGTCTTTCTGTTCTAAACCATGTTCATAAACAAGCGTATGTTGCCCATTAATAATACACGGGTGTACCATAGCCAGTTGTTTCTTCTTTATCTTCATCGAACTCATGATTCTTTCAACCCAATTTTCAGGGCTGCTTTTCTGCTCTTCAATGCGTTTCAGATCGACTAGTATCTCAGTAGATTTTTTCATTCAAATCACTTAGAAATCTATATTTATTTCAGATATATAAAGTTTAGTAGTTTTTTAGCACATTGGTAGCCATATCGGCTTCAGTTTTGAACATAAAATTTAAAACAACATGAAAAACAATGGTTTAATGAGGTTTTGTTAACTTTCCTATAAATTACAAAAACTGCTTATTAAGTTTAATTACTCAATTTAATCATGCAATGTGGAAAGGGTGCACTTCTGAATTTGTTCTATCGAAAGGGATAACGATAATTGTCTTAAAGAGTTTCCAACACCGTCATAAATTCAGTTGCAGTTTGTTAGCTATTATCAAGTTGCTTGTATATTCCAAAGTCAGCAATAGCCAAACTATCATCACTTCGAAGCATGATGTTCGCAGTTTTTAAATCGCAATGTCCAACTCTCATCTCATTGATTGCCTGCCTGCAGACTGAGTGCAATGTGATAGATATAATCTCATGCCAGCTTAAGCGTAATTTCCATTTCCAATCTTTGTTAGAGGTCGCCACGTGTAATGTAATTCTGTTTATGCAAAACAGACCAGACGCATCAAAAAAAATGATTAGGACAGACAATCGATTCAGCTAGTATAATAATAAGTTAAAAACTAATAGGCTCTACATATTGATGGGCATGATCCGTGTAAATATTATAATGACAAGGCTTCCTCGGGATAGCGTATGGAACTAACAGAGCTAATCTACTCTTTACACAAGCAGGGACTTGGCGAGCATCTTATACTGCATCTTAATAAAGGACAGCCACTACTTAGTAAAATAAGTTATATAAAGGGCAGGTTGACCTTTGATAGTAAAAATCATCTATCTGAATTCCACGCGGAACAATTAAAACCTTGTTGGGAAAATGGCACTTTAGGCATGATTTCAAACTCTATCGGGCATGAATGGGAAAGCCTTACCTTTCATGGACTGGAGCATTGTCAGTTGCCTGCAGATTTAAGTGCAACAAGGCATGGCGCAATGGTGGCGGCAGAAAATGAATATGGTGATAAGCTTATTGATTTTGTTGGTAGCGTTTATCGTGGTTTTCAGCTAATGCTGGATAATAATTTTTTACCTGTCATATTATTCAAACCAATAAAAACCATGTCCGGGGAGACAGGACTGATAGTTACTGATTTAAGGGCAGCGCCGATGGCAATATCAACAATCCGGACGATACATGATGTGGTTAGGACATCGATAGAAGATAAATTAGTAATAGAGATAGATGATGCTGATTTAAATACGGCAGAATTTGAGAATTTATTCGGCGGGTTCATGGAAAAATAATCGCGTGGTTCTTTTTTGGGGGAGGGAAGTAGGTATCACCAAGAGTAATTCAGGTTCTATCAATCGACACTGACCCTTTTAATTTCAGCATTGATTTGAAAATGTATCGAATACAATTCCTTTTACTTCTTTTTTGTCTATTTCTAGGCACAGCATGTAGCAACAAGTTTTTCTATAACCAACTCGATTGGTTGATCCCCTGGTATGTTGATGACTATGTCGACCTCACCTTGGTACAAAAAGAGAATCTGGATAAGCAGGTCGAGATGCTATTGCAATGGCATCGGGGCGAAGAATTATCACACTATATTGCAATACTAAATCACATCGAAAAGGATGTTACAGAATATGTCACCGTAGAGACGGTGAAAAACTGGTCTGATGCAGTACTTATTTCAGCAGAACGAGTCCAGGTAAATATTTTGCCTCTCGCTATAGAACTTGGCGAAGAATTAACCGAAGAACAGATGGCAGAATTTGTAAAAAACCTGTGGGATCGACAAGCAGAGCTTGAGGAAGAGTATTTAAGTCGCAGTAATGAAGAATACATTAAGGACAATTATGAAAGTTTAACTGACAACCTGGGTAAATATGTGGGACGGTTAAGTGATGCGCAAAAAGAACGACTTAATAAAGCAGCAAATACGATGCAGCGGTTCGATCATGTCTGGTTAGAAGACCGCAGGTCTTGGTTGGAAAAACTTGAAGGATTAATGAAACGAGAGCAGGGGTGGCAACAGGCAACGATAGACGCCTTTGCTTTACGTGGAAAACAACAACCCAAAAGATTTAAGCAGTATTTAAGCTATAACACTACTATTATTCATCAATCGATTGCTGATGTAATTAATCAACTTAGTGATAAACAGCGAGGAAAATTGTTGGTTGAAATCGCTGAAATTAAGAATGATTTTCGTGTGATTATTGCGAGCGCGGAGTGATTTATTAGCAGCTATTTGATATAAATACTTATGGCTCAACTTAAACTATTTTTTATTTCAATCGTTGTCGTACTCATTCTTGCTGCTTGCGTGCCAACGCCAGTTGTACGTAATGAAACAATTAATGAATTGATCATTCGTAACCAGACTAAAAGTGCGCTTGAAGAGGTTGAATTAAGAGTGCCAAAAACAGGCAAGATCGTTGCTTGTAGTACGGTTTTCCCTGCTACTGAATGTTCATTAGGGTTCCCTGAGTTTGAACATCAAAGAAATCATGCAACTTTGAGTTGGTTACAAAGGGGCCAAAAATATCAGCGAGACATCATTACAAAAATTCCAGAAGATTTGGATATGAGTAAACCAGCAATAGTTATTATTACTATTCAAGACAACGGCCAAATAACATCTCGATTGGACAGCAATAGACTCTAAGTATTATTACTTAATAGATGTAAATAGCGCATTATTGGATTGACCATCGAGGACTCAATTGAAGATCAAATTAACTTTTAGACCTACATTCTTCCCTAGCTTTTTTTTAATCTGTGCTTCCAGTGCAGTTCCTAATATGAAATCTTTCTAGACTGTTCAGTTATTCAGTAACAGGCAATTAATATAAAAAGTGTGGATATAACAAGATAGTTGATTGGTTTCATCAGATTTTCCCCATTGAATCTAGGTATATGCCAGGTCATTAGTGCGAGTAGTCTCTTCATATCAAATCTCCTTCTTATGCTTGAAGCTTTCAAGATGCTTAGATAGAAGATCAAAAGGGATCATGATGATGATTAATGCTAAAAGGAAAGCGGCTATACTGCCGATGCAAAGAGCGCAAAGTGACAAGCCTTTGAATCCAAATAAAGCACCAACAGTCAAAGCTACTACGCTAACCAATATGAAATAACTGAAACTTAAAATTGAGGGCAAAAAGTACAAAGCTGCACCGAATATCATCAAATAAGGTAAATAATCTTCCATTAGACTTCTCCCGTTAAATACTCGGGAGAATTATCAAGGGAATGGAATAAGGTGGCTTGGCCAGACACGACAATAATTAGTTTATTTGCGCCAAAAAATACCCAATTCAGAGGATTCCAAACTTTCAAGGAAGATGTAATCTACTTAAAACAGTAGACGGAGATACGCTATGATAAAAGAAGATCGTCGTACTGACTTTCTGGAAGGTGTTAAGCGTGTTAAAAATCGTCGTCGCGCGAATGTCGTTTCGGTGATGGTACTCACTGCTGGCCTGATGTCACAATCAGCACAGGCAAAATCAGATGATGTCCATGACCATGGTATTCACCTATCGAGTGATGTTGAACAAACCCAAATCGAAGCCGGGCATGACCTTGACCTGGATTCATTTAATACCGAAGGTGAGCTCGCCGCAGGGCTGCTTGAATGGATAAACAGTCATTCATCATTTACCTATGATATTGATAATCTCCCGGAGATTAAAAAGGTCTCTCCAACAGAAATAGCTGAAGTCGCTTTTGGTGGTGAATTACCAAAGGCGGTCAATCCAGATACCCTTCAGATCTTTGGTCTATACAACTTTAATGATGGTGCTGTTTATCTGCTTGATTCTATCAACCTGGATACGGATGAAGGTAAAGGTATATTGTTGCATGAACTTGTCCATTATCAGCAATACCAGACGGGCATAGACAAAGACGCTCAATGCAAGAATGAACTAGAATCACTTGCCTATGCATTAGAAACAAAGTTTCTTGAATCTAATAATCATAGACACAATATCACTTCATCACATATAGATGAGTTCAGCCAGTGTAGAAAAAGAAACGATTCAATACACCACTGCACGAATCGAAGAAGTTATTAATCAAATCTGACGCAATCACGCACATAAGATAAGAATTAACCATCCGACGATGGATAATTATTGATCTGTATCAATCTCAATCTCAATCCATCAAACTCATAATTATGATGAGGTATAAATAATTATATTGAACCCTTCTTTATAATTAGCCTGTTAGGTATATCGACTGACCACAAGGAAATGGCCATGATAGAACTACTAGAAATAGGAATTGATAATGCCGTCGCCTTTCGTATGGCAGGAAAAATTACTGAAAAAGATATGGCCTTGGTACTTTCTGAAGCAAAGAAGAAGATGGCGCATTACGAAAATATTGTTTTTTTTGAACAGCTAGACTCATTTGAGGGTATCGAAATAGCAGTGATCATTGAAGAGTTTAAATTTTATTTCGAAGTAGGTATTTCGAATATAAGTAAATTAGCGATTGTAACTGACAAAAAGTGGCTTGAGAAAATTGTAAGTATTGAAGATAAGATCTTCAAAAGCATTGAAATGAAATGCTTTTCCATCGAAGACAAAGATGCGGCGATAGCATTTTTAAAAAACGCATAACGGGCACTGTACACTAGAGTAGTGGGCATAAAAAAACCCCATTAAAAACAATAGGGTATCTTTATTATTGGTGGAGGCGGCGGGAATCGAACCCGCGTCCGCAAATCCTCTGCCATCGGATCTACATGCTTAGCCGAATCTTTAATTTAACTCAATGCTACCCGACCGGCAGGGAAGACAATGAGCGATCCCGATTAAGTTTTAACGAATCCACCTCGGACGAGTTTCATCGCGGTCTTGTGAGAGTCGACGCCTGGTTCCACCGTGCACAAGCACAACAGTGGGCAGACGGCACTATGACAGGTTATTAAGCTGCTAGTGCGTAGTTGTCTTCGTTGGCAACTAAAAGTTTTGCAGAAGTGTTTACGAGGTAATCTGCACCTCGGCATGCCCCTCAGGTTTCATATCCACGTCGAAGCCAGTACGCCCCCGAGTTTTATTTCCT
>Ga0209630_10000304_pt1 | contig 57239 bp, 57 predicted proteins | sample COG_01_FD_184745 | JGI IMG/M metagenome (GOLD analysis project Ga0209630, IMG submission 184745) | Pelagic Microbial community sample from North Sea - COGITO 998_met_01 (SPAdes) (version 2) | ecosystem: Environmental > Aquatic > Marine > Neritic zone/Coastal water | place: Helgoland, sampling...
GGGGGGGGGGGAGCCACAGCCGGTCGCCTTCGGGTTCGAGCACGATCGCCCGCGCGCCGGTGAAATCGAGATCGACGGCGCGGCCGAGCACGGCAACGAACAGCAGCAGGCACCGATCGCCGAGCGCGTCGACCAGCAGGCCGCCGAGTTCGTCCGCCCGCGCATCGATCGCCGAGGCGAGGCGCATCGCGATCGCTTCCGGCCGCTGCCCTTCGTCATGCGCGGCGAGACTGCGCTGCGCCGCCTCGACGATCGCGCGATCCACCGCCGGATCTTCGCCACCCGCCGCGACCTGCCCCTCGCGGATCGAGGCGGCGACCCACCAGATCAACTGGTGATGCAATTCTGCCGGCAACAGGCCCTGTTCGGCCGCGGACCGGCGACGGGCCTCCGCGGCGAGCAGCGCGCGCGCCGCGGCCGCGACGACGCCATCGTCGACCTCGGCGAGGCGGACCAGCAGGCTCGCCTGCTCGCGCGCGGCGGCGGCGGGCGGCAGTTCGGCGGCGATCCGCTCGCACCGGACCTGCGCGATCAGTTCGTCCATCAGCTGCCGGTCGCGCAACAGGCCGGCGCGCGACAGGCGCCGCATCACGTCCTCATGCCCGCGCAGCAGCCGCTCCGCCTGCACGTCCGCGCCGTGCGCCGACAGCACGCGGGCGCCGTGGCGGCGGATCGCGGTTTCGATCCCCTGCACCACCGCAGCGAGCACGCGTCCCAGATCGATCCGGGTGCGTTCGTCGAGGCGGCCATCATCCGCGAGGAAGAAATCGGCGATCGCCCCGGTCAGGCGCGCGTCCGCCAGCCCGCCGAGCCGGCGTGCAGCGGTAATGCGTGTGCCGAGCGCCTCGCGCTCCGCCTGTTCCGGTCCGACCGACATGGCCTGACGACTACCCTTCCATCATTAAGACAGCGCTAAGGCTCCCGTCGCAATCGTTCGATCGCGGCGGTCAATGTCGCGGCGGCATAGATCGCCGCCAGGCCCAGCCCGGTCACCGGCGCGGCGAACAGCGCGCCCAGCCACGTGCAGCCGAGATAGGCGGGCGCACTGCCCCACCACAACCGGCGCGGCCGCGTGCCCAGCGCGCGCTCACCGAGCACGGCGAGCAGCACGAGCCCAATCCCGAGGATCTCCGCCGCCCGGTCGCCGCTGAACTGCGTCGCCTGAACGCCATAGAGGATCGCCGCGCCCGCCGGCAGCAGCTTCGCCGCCAGATCGAGCAGGCGCTGGCTGGCCGATTCGTCGCGCAGGTCGGCCAGCGCCGCGGCGAGCGACAGACCGAGCGTGGCGAGCAACGCCAGCAGCAGTCCCGACACGGGCTGGTCGAACAGGGTCAGCGCCAGTCCGGCCACGCCGATCGCCCCGGCACCGCCGGCGACCGCGACCACCGGCACCGTCCGCGGCACCAGCAGGGGAATGACGGCACGCGCCAGCGGCGCGGTGACGAACCGTTCGAACCAGCCGTTGCGGCCGGAGATCATCGCCGCCATCACCGTCCGGCCCCGCGCCTCGAGCGCCGCGCCGGCATGGCCGACGCCATGGCCGCCGCGCACCGCCTCCTGCGGGAGCAGCACGTGCACCGCCCGCGCCTGCGAGGCGAGACGGACCAGGGTCGATTGCACGTCATAGTCGCGCGGCATGGCGGCGAGTTCGCCGAGCCGCGCCGGATCGAGCCGGGCGACGCCCGCCCACACCATGCCGCTGCCGACGCGTTCGTACCCGCCGGTCGCCTGATCCTCCGGCATCACCAGCAGCGCGTCGCTGCCCTCGCGCGCCAGCACCGCCAGTACGTCCTCGGTCGTGGTCAGGCCATCGGCGAGCATCAGCACGCGGGCGAGCGGGTGCAGTTTCGCCGCCGCCTCCGCCGCGGTGCGCACCGTGTCGACGGCGACGCCACGCTTGCCGATACGGCTGATCGCGCCAAGCAATTCGGGGGTCAGACGCGCGACGAGGATGACGATCTGAGACGCCCCCGCCGCGATCAGCAGGCGTGCCTGATATTCGATCAGCGTCACGCCACCGAACGGCAGCGTGGCGGTCAACATCGCGGGCCGATCGTCCGCATCGTGCATGGCGAAGAGAAGGCCGGCGAGCATCCCGCCGCTGTTAGGCGGTGATGCGGCCCATGCCTAGGTCATTACGAAGGCTCGCCCGAGCGATCGTGACGATCCGGCGTCAGAGTCGCGCGACGGAGCGCCGCAGCTTCGCCAGCATCGCGCCGTCGTGCGGCAGGTCCGCCGCCTGCGCTGCGAGCGCCATCAGGCGCACCGCACCGAAGCTCGCCGCCAGCCCCTTCATCCGCGCCGCCGCCTCTCGCCATGCGTCGCGCCCGTCGGCCGCCTCCATCGCCGCCAGCGCCCGCTGCGCGCTCTCGACGAACGCCAGCCGCAGCTCCGCGATCAGAGCGGGTTCGTCCCCCACTGCCGCGGCCAGTGCCGCATCGATCGCTCCCGGATCATAAGCCATGACGAGCCTGTAACGCGACGGTGCTTAATCAAGTGTTGCGGTTTCGCTTTATGGTGCGGGCGAAGCCGGTTAAGTTCGCCGCCGAAGAACGGGGGTTCCATGATAATCGACATGCGGGCGGAAGCCGCCGCACACAGCGACGTCCACGATTATGGCGACCATCACGGCATCGCCGGCGCCGATGCGGACGACGGCACGCATGTGTGGACCGAGGCGGTCGAGCCCGAGCCGGGTCGCACCAACGCCTGGATCGCACCGCTGATCGCGGTGCTGGTCTGCGTCGCGTGGCTGGGCGGCATGGCATGGATCGCCCGCGACCAGATCCCCCTGCTCGCCCCCGTCGCGCTGGTGCAGTTCCTCGCGGCACTCGCCGTCGTGCCGGCGCTGGTCGGCATCGCCTACCTGCTCGGCATGCGGACCAGCCGGCGCGAGGCGCGACGGTTCCGCGGCACGGCGCAGGGCATGCGGGCCGAGGCGGCCAATCTCGAACGTACCGTCGCATTGCTGTCCCGCTCGCTCGACGCCAACCGGCGCGAACTCGCCACGCAGATCACCACATTGATGGCGATGGGCGACGGCGCCAGCGAACGGCTGGCGGGAATCGGCCGGGGTCTGTCTGCGGAGATCGGTCAGGCCGACGCGCATGCGGGCGCCCTGTCGCGCGCCGCGGCCGACGCGCAGGGCAGCCTCGGCGTGCTGCTCGCCTCGCTGCCCCGCGCGCATGCGGAGGTGGCGGAGGTCCAGCGCCTGCTCGACGATACCGGCCTGTCGGCGAGTGGCCATGCCGCCGCACTGGAAGCGCAGCTCGCCGCACTCGCCGAACGTGGCCGCGACGCCGATCTGGTCGCGGGCAGTGCCGCGCAGAAGCTCGCGGCGCATATCGCACGGATGGAGGCGACCAGCGAAACCGCCGGCGCACGGCTGGAGGCGGTGACCGGCGACATGTCGTCCGCGGTCGACGCCCTGCTCGGCCGCACCGCCGATGCCGTGGACGAGGCGCGCAAGGGGATTGCGGCACAAGGCGATGCGATGCTCGCGATGCTGCGCGCCAATCAGGCCGCGCTCGACAGCGCCGCGCGCGACAGCGCCGATGCGCTCGCCGAGCGGATCACCGCGGTGGAGGACGTGATCGACCGCGTCACCCTGCGGCTCGAGGGGCAGCGTTCGGCAAGCGATTCGCTGCTCGCCGGGCTCGACGCCGGGATCGGCCGGGTCGAGACGCGGCTTGACACGCTCCACACGCAGGGCGTCGAGCGGTCGCAATTGCTTGCAGCCTCGATCAGTGCGCTCGGCGGCTCGGCCGATGCGATGACCGAGGCGCTGCGTGCCGGCGATGCGATGGCGACGCGGACGATCGGGACGACCGAATCGCTGCTGATCGCGCTCGACGCGGCGGCACGCGAAATCGACGAGACCCTGCCCGACGCGCTGACCCGGCTCGACGCCAAGATCGCCGGTAGCAAACAGGTGGTGATCGCGGCCAAACCGGAGCTGCTCGCGCTGGTCACCGCGGCGGAGAGCACGCATGACGCGATCGAGGCGATCGCCGGCGTGATCGCCGAACAGCGGCGCACGCTCGACCAATTGTCGGGCACCCTGCTCCAGACGCTGACCGACGGCCGCGCCAAGGCGGATGCGCTCGGCATGATGGTCGACGAGACGATCGACCGCACCCACCGCTTCGCCGAGGAGGCCGCGCCGCGGCTGGTCGATGCGCTGCTCCGCGTCCGCGACACCGCCGCGGTGGCGGCGGACAAGGCGCGCGAGACGCTGGCGACCGTCATTCCCGACGCCGCCAGCCAGCTCGAGACGGCAAGCGCGGAGGCGATGCGCCGCGCTACCACCGACACGGTCGAGCGACAGGTGCGCGCGATCGCAGACGCCACCGGTCAGGCCGTCGACGCCGCGACGCGGGCGACCGAACGGCTCTCGCATCAGGTGCAGCAGATCCTCGACCAGACAGCGATCGTCGAAACGCGGATCGAGGATGCACGCACCGAGCGCGACGAGGCCGAACGCGACACCTTCGCGCGCCGTGCCTCCCTGCTGATCGAATCGCTCCACAGCGCCTCGATCGACATCACCAAGGCGTTCGCGCCGGAGGTGTCGGACAGCGCCTGGGCGGCCTATCTCAAGGGCGACCGCGGCGTGTTCACGCGGCGCGCGGTGCGCGTGCTGGAGCCGGGCGACGCCCGCGACATCGCGCGGCTCTACGACGACGACACCGGCTTCCGCGAGGCGGTGAACCGCTACATCCACGATTTCGAGAGCATGCTCCGCACGATCCTCGCCCAGCGCGACGGCTCGCCGCTCAGCGTCACTTTGCTGTCGTCGGACATGGGCAAATTGTACGTGGCGCTCGCCCAGGCGATCGAGCGGCTGCGCTGATCGGACATTACCAGCGGCAACGCCCGGATCGCCGGTCATCCTGAGCCCGCGGGGCGCAACGACCGAGCAGGAAACCCGGATGTCGTATCCGTATTTCATCACCCACCCGGAGGTGGTGGTCGACGCGCAGACGCCCGTCGAACGCTGGCACCTGAGCGCGTCGGGCATCGCGCGGATGCGCACCTTCGCCCACCAGCCGGCACTCTCCGGCGTCCGTGCCATATGGTCCAGCACGGAAACGAAGGCGATCGAGGCGGCCGGCATACTCGCCGCCGCCCTGGGACTCGGCGTGTCCGTCTCCAAGGCGCTCGGCGAGAACGATCGGAGCGCTACCGGTTTTCTGCCGCCGGCCGAATTCAAACAAGTCGCGGATGCGTTCTTCGCAGAACCCGCTGCAAGCGTCCGGGAATGGGAGCGGGCAATCGATGCCCAGGCGCGTGTCCATAACGCCGTGTCGCAGATCGTCTCGGAACATGACGGCGGCGATCTTGCGATCGTCGCACATGGCGCGGTCGGTACTCTGCTCTTCTGTGCGCTGGCGGGAAAGCCCATTGCCCGGACGTTCGACCAGCCCTTCCAGGGGCATTATTGGAAAGCGCCGCTGTCGAGCCTCATACCCGTCAGCGGCTGGCAGCCGATCGCCGCACGATCGTAGTTCCAGCCGGCCCCTCGCGACATGGCCGTCCCGTCATCCCCGACGCGCCTCAGCCGTGGCCGTAGACCGAATCGCGGTTGAACAGGTCGAGCATCTGCGGCGTGACCCAGCCGAACCGGTAGTTGGCGACGAACAGCGCGAACAGCGCCGTCGCCACGATCGTCACGTGTAACGCAAGCCGGCCGAGCCGGAATTCATGCGGCGCGCTTTCGGCCTGGCCGGCGACATAGTCGCCGCCGGCCTCATCCGTGGTGCGGACGCCCCACGGCAGGACGAGAAACACCGAAAACGCCCAGAAGAGGACGTAGATCGCCAGCATCGACGTCCACTTCATGGCGGCGTCAGGCCTCGACGATCAGCACGTCGACGATCGGCTTCTTGCCGGTCCAGCGCGTCGCGATACGACGGACGGCGAGGCGCACGTCCTCGCGACGACGGTCGATCTCCCGCTTCTGACCCTTCAGGGCTTCAGCGGCGGCATCGGCAGCATCCTCGACGAAGGCCGCGCGATCTTCCTCGACCGGCACGCCGTTGACGCGGATCTGCGGCCGGCCGAGCGGCTGGCCGTTGCGCCCGATCGCGACCGCGACCGAGATCTGGCCGTTGATCGCCAGCTTGCGGCGTTCGTTGATCGTCGACCCGTCGGCGGGCAGGATCACGTCGCCGTCCAGCACAAGCCGGCCGACGCCGGCGTTGCCGATCTTCTCGGGCTTGCCCGGAATCAGGCGGATCACGTCGCCATCGCTCTGCACCAGCGACTGCGGCACGCCCTCGGTCAGCGCGAAGCGGGCGTGCTCCATCATATGCCGCATCTCGCCATGCACGGGGATCAGCGTCTGCGGGCGGATCCACTTGTACATCTGCGCGAGTTCGGGGCGACCCGGATGGCCGGAGACGTGGACGTGCGCCTGACGCTCGGTAATCATCACCACACCCTTGCCCGCCAGCGTGTTCTGGATCTTGCCGATCGCGACCTCGTTGCCCGGAATCTGCTTGGACGAGAAGATCACCGTGTCGCCCATGTCGAGCTTGATCGTGTGCGATCCGTCGGCGACGCGGGCAAGCGCGGCGCGCGGTTCGCCCTGGCCGCCGGTGGCGACGATCAGGATCTTGTTCTTGGGCAGGCGCATCGCCGTGTCGGGATCGACCGTGTCGGGGAAGTCGGTCAGATAGCCGGTGGCCTGCGCCACCTTCAGAATCCGGTCGAGCGAGCGGCCGGTAACGCACAATTTGCGCCCCGTCTCGCGCGCGACTTGGCCCAGAGTGTGGAGACGCGCAGCGTTGGAGGCGAAGGTGGTGACGAGCACGCGGCCCTTCGCCTTGGCGACCTGTTCGGCCAGCCCCTGCCGCACCGACGCCTCCGATCCCGAGGCCTCCTTGTTGAAGACGTTGGTCGAATCGCAGACCAGCACGTCGACGCCGGCATCGCCGATCCGCGTCAGATGCTCGGCGCTGACCGGCTTGCCGATCACCGGGGTCGGATCGAGCTTCCAGTCGCCGGTATGGAAGACGCGGCCGGCCTTGGTCTCGATGACGAGCGCATTGGGTTCGGGGATCGAGTGCGACAGTTCGACGAAGCTGACGCCGAACGGGCCGATCTGCACGCCGGCGACGCCGGTGTCCTTGTTCGGCTGGATCACGCGCAGCTTGACGCGGTTGGCGTTGCCTTCCTCTTCCAGCTTGCCGCGGATCAGCCCGGCGGTGAACGGCGTCGCATAGAGCGGCACGCCGAGATCCTCGGCCAGATACGGCAGCGCGCCGATATGATCCTCATGTCCATGGGTCAGGACGATGCCGACGAGGTCGTCGATGCGATCCTCGATGAACGACAGGTCGGGCAGGACGATGTCGATGCCGGGATAGGCCGCGTCGGCGAACGTCACGCCGCAATCGACCATCAGCCATTTGCCGGCATGGCCGTAGAGATTGACGTTCATGCCGATCTCGCCGGAACCGCCGAGGGCGCAGAAGAGAAGCTCGTTGTTCTTAGGTGTCATTTATGTCTTTCAAGGAATATCGTGGCGCCCGCAGGCCGATTGATGGCGCGAGCGCGTCTCATTCGATATGGGCGTTTTGGTACATGATCGCCAGCCCCTGGATAGTGAGGTCCGGCTCGATGACGTCGAACACGTCGGTATGCTGTTCGAAGAGGGTGGCGAGCCCTCCGGTTGCGATGACTTTGGCAGGGCGGCCGATTTCCGCCTTCATCCGCGCGACCAGCCCTTCGATCATCGCGATATAGCCGAAATAGACGCCGATGGCCATCTGGTCGACGGTGTTGCGGCCGATGACGCTGTCGATCGCCGGCGCCTCGATCGCGATGCGCGGCAGCTTGGCCGCAGCGCTGACCAGCGCGTCGAGCGACAGGTTGATGCCGGGCGCGATGATCCCGCCCTTGTAAGCGCCACTATAGTCGCTGACGTCGAAGGTGGTGGCGGTGCCGAAGTCGATGACGATCAGGTCACCATCGTGCAGCGCATGCGCCGCGATCGTGTTCACCGCCCGGTCCGCACCGAGGCTCGCGGGTTCGTCGACGTCGATGGTGATCCCCCATTCGACCGGCGTGCGACCGGCGATCAGCGCCTCCGTCCGGAAATATTTCTGCGCCAGCACCTGAAGGTTGTGGAGCGCGCGGGGCACGACGGTGGCGATGATGACCGCATCGACCTGGCCGCGGTCATAGCCCTCCAGCGCGAGCAGCTGGCTGAGCCAGACCGCATATTCGTCCGCGGTGCGGCGCGGGTCGGTGGCGATGCGCCAGCGCGCCTTGATGGTGCGGCCCTCCACCAGCGCGAACACGACATTGGTGTTGCCGGCATCCACGGCGAGCAGCATCGTCAATCCTTCACAGCAGGAACACGTCGGCGGCGTGAATGACATGCCGTTGCCCCGACGCCAAGCGCAGGATCAGCGCGCCGTCGGCGTCGAGCCCGTCGAACAGGCCGTCATGCGCGCTGCCGTCGGGCATCTGTGCGGTCAGCGCGGTGCCGACGGGATACGCCGCAGCGAGCCATGCGGCGCGTACCACGGCCAGCCCCTCGCCCCGCCAGCGCGCCAGCCAGCGCGCGAAGGCCTCGGCCAGCACCTCGAGGAACGCGTCCGGGGCGACCGGCGCGCCGTGCGCGGCAAGGCTGGTGGCCGGGCGATCGGGCAGGTCGGGGTGGTGGGCCAAATTGACGCCGATTCCGATGACCACCGCGTCGTCGCTGCGTTCGAGCAGGATTCCCGACAGCTTGGCGCCATCGCAGAGCAGGTCGTTCGGCCATTTGAGCTGCGCCGCCACGCCGAACACCGCCACGGCCTCGTGCAGCGCGACCGCAGCGACCAGCGCCAGCGTCGCGGCGGGCGGATCGCTTGGCCTCAGCCGCACGATCGTCGAGGCGGAGAGATTGCCCGGCGGCGCGGTCCACGCCCTGCCCTGCCGCCCGCGCCCGGCGGTCTGGCGTTCGGCGCGGAGCCAGAACCCCTCCTCCGCGCCCTGCCGGGCGAGAAGGAGCATATCCGCGTTGGTCGATCCCGTCTCCGCGACGGTGCGGATCGTCAAATCGCGGGGAACAGCGCGCGGGCGGCTGCCATCGTCCAGCCGCCGAGCAGCGGAATGGCGAGATAGCCGAGCGGCGACACGAAGGCCGCGGTCAGGACGATCAGGCCGCCCTCGACCGGACTGTTGCCCTTGGGGAACGCCGCTGCGGGTTCGTCGAAGTACATCGTCTTGACCACGCGCAGATAATAATAGGCGCCGATCGTCGAGGCGGCGATACCGATCACCGCCAGCGGGAACAGGCCGGCCTTCACCGCCGCGTCGAACACCGCGAACTTCGCGTAGAAGCCGAACAGCGGCGGAATGCCTGCGAGGCTGAACATGAAGATCGCGAGCGCCGCGGCGAGGCCGGGACGGGTCCGCGACATGCCGGACAATGCGACGATCTCCTCGACCGGCTGGCCCTCGTCATCGCGCATCTGCAGCACGACGAGGAACGAGCCGAGCGTCATCGCGACGTAGATCGTCAGATAGACGAGCACACCCGACACGCCGTCCGGCGTTCCCGCGGCGAGGCCGACGAGCGCGAAGCCGACGTTGTTGATCGACGAATAGGCGAGCAGCCGCTTGATGTTGGTCTGGCCGATCGCCGCCACCGCACCCAACACGATCGAGGCGAGCGCGGCGAAGATCACGATCTGGCGCCACTGGTCGGTGGCCGGGCCCATCGCCTCGACCGCGACGCGGACGGCGAGGCCCATCGCCGCCACCTTCGGCGCGGACGCGAAAAAGGCGGTGACCGGCGTCGGCGCGCCCTCATAGACGTCGGGCGTCCACATGTGGAACGGCACCGCCGAAATCTTGAATGCGATCCCGGCGAAGACGAAGACCAGACCGAACAACAGGCCAAGCGAATTGCCCTGCGCATAGGCGGCGGCGATGCCGCCGAACAGCGTGGTGCCCGAGAAGCCGTAGACCAGACTGATGCCGTAGAGCAGGATGCCGCTGGCGAGCGCGCCGAGCACGAAATATTTGAGGCCCGCTTCCGCCGAGCGCGTGTCGCGGCGCATGAAGCTCGCGAGAACATAGGCCGACAGGCTCTGCAATTCGAGCCCGACGTAGAGCGTCAGCAGATCGCTTGCCGACACCATCATGCCCATGCCGGCCGCGGACAGCAGGATCAGCACCGGATATTCCGGACGCAGATCGTCGCCGCTGGTCCGCTGGAAGAAGTCCGGCGCCATCAGGATCGCGACCGCCGCGGCGATGAAGATCAGCACCTTGGCGAAGGCCGCAAAGGCATCGGCCCGGTACAGCCCGTCGAAGGCGGAGCCACCGTAGCTGGCGGGGCCGATCAACGCGACGCCGGCACCGGCAAGGATCGCGACCGCGGTCCAGGACACCGCGCGCGTCGAGGCGGAGCCGCCCCAGGCGGACACCAGCATCAGGGCGACGGCACCCAGTCCGAGGATGACCTCGGGCAGGGTCATGGCGAGATTGGCGGCGTAATCCATCAGTGCGCTTGTCCGTGGGCGGCGGCGTGGGCCGCAGGTAGGGGCTTGCCGGCGGTCGGCTGCGAGTCGGACGGCGGCGTCGCACGGTCGATCCGGGCGAGCAGCACGCCGACATCCTTGCGCATCGGGCTGAGGAAGCTTTCGGGATAGACACCCATCCACAGCGCCACCGCGGCGATCGGCGCGAGCAGCCAGAGTTCGCGATGCGACAGGTCCTGCATCTCGCGCACGTCGTCCGACTTGATCTCGCCGAAGACGACGCGGCGATACAGGTACAGCATATAGGCCGCACCGAGGATGATGCTGGTCGTGCAGAGGAGCGCGATCCAGGTCGACACCTGATAGGTGCCCATCAGCGCCAGGAATTCGGCGACGAAGCCGCTGGTTCCCGGCAGGCCGATCGACGCCATGGTGAAGAACAGGAAGAACAGCGCATAGCGCGGCATGTTGATCGCAAGCCCGCCGTACCGGCTGATCTCGCGCGTATGCAGCCGGTCGTAGATGACGCCGACGCACAGGAACAGCGCGCCCGACACCAGCCCGTGGCTGAGCATCATAATCATCGCGCCCTCGATCCCCTGCCGGTTGAAGGCGAAGAGGCCGATGGTGACGATCGCCATGTGCGCGACCGACGAATAAGCGATGAGCTTCTTCATGTCGGCCTGCACCAGCGCGACGAGGCTGGTGTAGATCACCGCCACCGCCGACAGGCCGAAGATCAGCCAGGTCAGCTCGCCGCTGGCTTCCGGGAACATCGGCAGGCTGAAGCGCAGGAAGCCGTAGCCGCCGAGCTTGAGCAGCACGCCCGCTAGGATCACCGACCCCGCGGTCGGCGCCTGCACGTGCGCATCGGGCAGCCAGGTGTGGACCGGCCACATCGGCATCTTCACCGCGAACGAGGCGAAGAAAGCAAGCCACAGCCAGGTCTGGACGCCGGCCGGGAAGTCATAGGCCTGCAGTGCCGGGATGCTCGACGTACCGGCGGTCTGCGCCATGTAAAGCATCGCGACGAGCATCAGCAGCGAGCCGAGCAGGGTGTACAGGAAGAACTTGTACGACGCGTAGATCCGGTTCGCGCCACCCCAGATGCCGATGATGAGATACATCGGGATCAGGCCGGCTTCGAAGAACAGGTAGAACAGGAACAGGTCCTGCGCCGCGAAGGTGCCGATCATCAGCGTTTCCGTCAGCAGGAACGCCGCCATATATTCCGGTACACGCTTCTCGATCGCGCGCCAGCTCGCGCCGATACAGATCGGCATCAGGAAGACGCTGAGCATGATGAGCATGAGCGCGAAGCCGTCGATGCCGAGGTCCCAGCCAAAGAAGCCGAGCCGCGGGCCCTGCTCGACGAACTGCCACTGCGCGCCGCCGATGTCGTAATTCGCCCAGAGCAGCACGCCGAGGGCAAAATCGACCAGCGTGGCGGCCAGCGCGACCATGCGCGCGGTCGCCGCGGGGACGAACAGACAGGCGATCGCCGCGACCGCGGGGATCAGCAGCATGATCGAGAGGATGGGCAGCCCGCTCATTGTGCGATCGCCCAGGTGACGACGGCGGTCAGACCGATCAGCATGACGAAGGCATAGGTATAGACATATCCGTTCTGGAGCCGGCCGGCGAGACGGCTGGAGAGCTGCACCACCCAGGCCGAACCGTTCGGTCCGAACCGGTCGATCGTCTGCTCGTCACCCCGGTGCCACAACAGGCGGCCGATGGCGAAGGCGGGACGGACGAAGATCAGGTGATAGAGCTCGTCGAAATAATATTTGTGGACGAGGAAGCGGTACAGGACGCGGAACTGGTCCGCGACCGCGGCCGGGAAGCGCGGCGCCTTGATATAGGCATACCATGCCGTGCCGAGGCCGAGCAGCATCGCGATCGTCGCCGACAGTTTGATGATCGTCGGCACCTCATGCATCGCATGCATCAGATGCTCGCGGAAGGCGATGTCGCCCTTCCAGAAGGTCTCGCCCGCTTCCGGCTCGATGAAATAGCCGTGGAAGACGAAGCCCGCCGCGATCGCGCCGATCGAGAGGAGGATCAACGGCACCAACATCGGCCACGGGCTCTCGTGCGGATGATAGCCGCCGGTGCCCGCGGGCAAATCCTGTTGCGACGCGCCATGCGTCGAGGGATGATCGCCGCCGTCCTCGGCCTTCGCCGGATTGGCGTGCGTCTCGTCGGCGTGATGCGCGTCATGGCCGTGATCGGCATGACTGTGATCGTCATGGCCGTGGCCATGCGCATCGTGCAGCGCGTGCTGGATATGCTCCGACGCGGCCCAGCGCGGCTTGCCCCAGAAGGTCAGGAACATCAGCCGCCACGAATAGAAGCTGGTGATGAGCGCGACGAGCACGCCGACGAACCACACGCCGGGTTCGCCCGCCGCCCAGCCGGCCTCGATGATCGCATCCTTCGAATGGAAGCCTGCGAACCCGATGCCGAGCGGGTTGCCGAACACCGCGGGCAGGCCGACGCCGGTGATCGCCAGCGTCCCCATCATCATGCCCCAGAAGGTCAGCGGAATGCTTTTCCTCAAGCCCCCGTAATAGCGCATGTCCTGCTCGTGATGCATCGCATGGATCACCGAACCGGCGCCGAGGAACAGCAGCGCCTTGAAGAAGGCGTGCGTGAATAGGTGGAACATCGCCGCGCCATAGGCACCGACGCCCGCGGCGAAGAACATGTAGCCGAGCTGCGAACAGGTCGAATAGGCGATGACGCGCTTGATGTCGGTCTGCACCATGCCGACCGTCGCGGCGAACAGGCAGGTCGCCGCGCCGACGAACATCACGACATGCAGCGCGGCCGGCGAGGTTTCGAACATCGGCGACAGGCGGCAGACCATGAAGACGCCGGCGGTGACCATCGTCGCGGCGTGGATCAGCGCCGACACCGGGGTCGGGCCCTCCATCGCGTCGGGCAGCCAGGTGTGCAGGCCGAGCTGCGCCGACTTGCCCATCGCGCCGACGAACAGCAGCAGGCACAGCACGGTCATCGTATCGACGCGCATGCCGAGGAAGCCGATCGTCGATCCGGTCATGCCCGGCGCGGCGGCGAGGATCGCGGGGATCGAGACGGTACCGAACACCAGGAACGTGCCGAAGATGCCGAGCATGAAGCCGAGATCGCCGACGCGATTGACGACGAACGCCTTGATCGCGGCGGCATTGGCCGAGGGTTTGCGGAACCAGAAGCCGATCAGCAGGTAGCTGGCGAGGCCGACGCCTTCCCAGCCGAAGAACATCTGCACCAGCGTGTCGGCCGTCACGAGCATCAGCATCGCGAAGGTGAACAGCGACAGATAGGCGAAGAAGCGCGGCTGATCCGGGTCCTCGCTCATATAGCCCCAGCTATAGAGGTGGACGAGCGCCGACACGCTGGTGATGACCACCAGCATGATCGCGGTCAGCTGATCGACGCGCAGGCTCCAGTCGACCGCCATGTCGCCGCTGACGATCCAGGTCAGCACTGGTACGACGGTCGCCGTATTCGTGCCGGCAAGGAAGCCGAGGAAGATCGGCCACGACAGCAGGCACGATGCGAACAGGGCGCCGGTCGTGATGACCTTCGCCGGGACACAGCCGATCGCCTTGTTACCGAGCCCGGCGACGATGGCGGCGAGCAGCGGCAGGAATACGATGAAGAGGATGGAGGTCACCGGTGTTTAGCCCTTCATCCGATTGACGTCGTCGACCGCGATGGTGCCGCGGCCACGGAAATAGATCACCAGGATCGCCAGCCCGATCGCCGCCTCGCCGGCGGCGACGGTCAACACGAACATCGCGAAGATCTGGCCGACCAGGTCGTGGAGATACGCGGAGAAGGCGACGAGGTTGAGGTTCACCGCGAGCAGGATCAGTTCGATCGCCATCAGGATGACGATCAGGTTCTTCCGGTTGAGGAAGATGCCGAGCACGCCCATCGTGAACAGCACCGCCGCGACGACGAGATAATGGGTAAGACCGATCACAGCTGGACCCCCTGACCGACCGGCGGCTGGACGTTGCGCGTCGCATCCTCGGGACGGCGCGCGATCTGACGGGATGGCGACTGCGCGCGCACCCCGCCACGCTGGCGATGCGTCAGCACGATCGCACCGATCATCGCGACGAGCAGGACGAAGCCCGCTGCCTCGAACACGAAGAGATAGCGCGTGTAGAGCAGCTGCCCCATCGCCTGCACGTTCGGCACCGCCGTATCGATCGGCGCGATACGCTGGCTGATCTTGAGGCCGCCCGCGCTCCAGGCGCCGATGCCGATCAGAATCTCCGCCGCCAGCGCCACCGCAAGCGCAAGGCCCAGAGCGGCATATTGCGCGACGCCGGCGCGCAGCTGCGCGACCTCGATGTCCAGCATCATGACGACGAACAGGAACAGCACCGCGACGGCGCCGACATAGACGATGACGAGCAGCATCGCGATGAATTCCGCACCGACGAGCACCATCAGCCCCGCGGCGTTGAAGAACGCGAGGATCAGCCACATCACCGAATGCACCGGATTGCGCGACGAGATCGTCATCGCGCCCGATCCGATCACCACGATGGCGAACAGGTAAAAGGCAATTGCCTGAATCACGATTGGGTCGGCCCCCTAAGCCCTGAATCGAGTGCGGCGCGCATTAACGGTAGGGCGCATCGGCGGCAAGGTTCGCCGCGATCGCGCTTTCCCAGCGGTCACCGTTATCGAGCAGCTTCGCCTTGTCGTAGATGAGCTCCTCGCGGGTTTCGGTCGCATATTCGTAGTTCGGCCCCTCGACGATCGCGTCGACCGGGCATGCTTCCTGACACAGGCCGCAATAGATGCACTTGGTCATGTCGATGTCGTAGCGTGTCGTGCGGCGGCTGCCGTCGTCGCGCGGTTCGGCCTCGATCGTGATCGCCTGCGCCGGGCACACCGCCTCGCACAGTTTGCATGCGATGCAGCGTTCCTCGCCGTTCGGATAGCGACGCAGGGCATGCTCGCCGCGGAAGCGCGGGCTGATCGGGTTGCGTTCGTACGGGTAGTTGATCGTCGCCTTGGGCTTGAAGAAATACCGCAGCGTGAGGGCGTGCGCCTTCACGAACTCCCACAGCGTGAACGACTTGATGATCTGTGCGACGCTCAAGACCCAAACCCCAATATTCGATCGATCGATACGACCGTCAATCCGATGACGACGCCGCCAAGCGTACGCCGGTACACTGCCTGCGGGTCAAACCCGCGATGCGAAAGCCAGGTGGAGACGTGGCTCACAGCCCGACCCGCATCCACATCAGGACGCCCGACACCAGAAACACCCAGAACAGCGACAGCGGCAGGAAGATCTTCCACCCCAGCCGCATCAGCTGGTCGTAGCGGTAGCGCGGTACGGTCGCCTTCACCCAGCTGAACACGAAGAAGAAGAACAGGATCTTCGCGAACAGCCAGATGATGCCCGGCACGTAATAGAGCGGCGCCCAGTCGATCGGCGGCAGCCACCCGCCCCAGAACAGCGTCGCGTTGAGCGCGCACATCAGCAGCACGTTGGCATATTCGCCGAGCCAGAAGAGCGCGAAGCTCATCGAGCTGTATTCGGTCTGGTAACCCGCGACGAGTTCCGATTCCGCCTCGGTCAGGTCGAACGGCGCGCGGCCGGTTTCGGCCATGCCGGAGATCAGGAAGACGATGCTCATCGGGAACAGCAGCGGGTTGAAGCCGAAGCCGTTGACCGGCAGCCACGAATAGATCGCCTTCTGCGCCATGACGATGGCGGACAGGTTGAACGTCCCCGCCCAGAGCACGACGGTGATGAGGACGAAGCCGAGCGCGACCTCGTAGCTGACCATCTGCGCCGCGGCGCGCAGCGCGGAATAGAAGGGATATTTCGAGTTCGACGCCCATCCCGACAGGATGATGCCGTAGACGCCGAGCGACGACGCCGCGAGCACGTAGAGCAGGCCGACGTTGATGTCGGCGAGCACCACGCCCGCACCGAAGGGGATCACCGCCCAGACGATCAGCGCGACGGTGAAGGTGATGATCGGCGCCATCAGGAACAGGCCGCGGTTGGCGGCGGCGGGGACGATGGTCTCCTGCAGGAACACCTTGAGCCCGTCGGCGAACGACTGGAGAAGACCAAACGGCCCGACCACGTTCGGGCCCCGGCGCAGCGCCATCGCCGCCCAGATCTTGCGATCGGCGTAGATTATCATTGCCACCGCCAGCATCAGCGGCAGCGCGATCACGAGGATGCCGACGATCGTCGCGGTGAACCACGCCCATTCGTAGGACATGCCGACGGTGGAATTGAAGAAGTCGGTCACTCCGCGGCCTCCGCGAACGTCTCGCCATGGACCAGTTCCGCCGAACAGCGCTGCATCGTCGGCGACGCCCGGCAGATGGCGTTGGTCAGATAGAAATCCTTGATCGGATAGCCCGACAGGCTGCCCTGCCCGGCCGCGTCGAGCGCCGGCGGGTTCCAGTCGAAGCTGGCCAGACCCGGCGCGCGCAGCGCCGGCACGTCCGCGCCCATCGCCTCGCGCAGCCCGGCAAGGCTGTCGAACGGCAGCGTGTGGCCAAGCACGTCGGACAGCGCACGCAGGATCGCCCAATCCTCGCGCGCGTCGCCCGGTGCGAACACCGCACGCTCGCCGCGCTGGACGCGCCCCTCGAGATTGACCCAGGTGCCGGACTTTTCGGCATAGGTCGAACCCGGCAGGATCACGTCGGCATGGTGCGCGCCCGTGTCGCCATGATGGCCGATATAGACCTTTAACCCGGCGAAACGGCCGTAATCGACCTCGTCGGCGCCGAGGAAGAAGGTGACGCCGGCGCCGGTCAGGTCGGCGATGCCGCCCTTCTGCGCATAGCCCAGCATCAGCCCGCCCATGCGGCTCGCCGCCATATGGACGACGTTGAAGCCGTTCCAGCCCTCGCGGACGAGGTTGAACTGCCGCGCGAAGGCCAGCGCGGCGCCATGGCCGCCCTTCAGCGCGCCACCACCGACGATGACCATCGGCTTGCTCGCGTCGGTGAACCGCTGCGCGGCCGCCTCCGGCAGGTTGCCGAGCAGCGACAGATCCTCACCGAGCCATTCGACCTTGTAGGTCAGCTCGGTTTCCGGCCCGATCGCGAAGACCTTCGCGCCCTTCTTGATCGCCTTGCGGATGCGGGTGTTCACCAGCGGCGCTTCCCAGCGCAGGTTGGTGCCGACCAGCAGGATCGCGTCCGCCTCCTCGACGCCGGCGATCGTCGTGTTGAAATTCACCGCGGCGAGGCTGGACGTGTCGTAATCCATACCCGTCTGCCGCCCCTCGAGCAGCGACGAGCCGAGCTTCGCCAGCAAGGACTTGGCGGCGTACATCGTCTCGCAATCGACGAGGTCGCCGGCGACCGCCGCGACGTTCGAGCCCGCCGCATCGATCTTGGTCTTGATGACGGCGAACGCCTCGTCCCAGCTCACCGGCGCCAGCTTGCCGTCGCGACGCACATAGGGCCGGTCGAGACGGCGACGGACCAGACCATCGACGTGATGGCGGGTCTTGTCCGTCGCCCACTCCTCGTTGACGTCCTCGTTGATGCGGGGAACGCAGCGCAGCACCTGACGGCCGCGGCTGTCGAGGCGAATGTTGGTGCCGACCGCGTCCTGCACGTCGATCGTCAGCGTCTTCTTGAGCTCCCACGGCCGCGCCTCATAGGCGTAGGGCTTGCTGGTCAGCGCGCCGACCGGACACAGGTCGACGACGTTGCCGCTGAGTTCGCTGGTCACCGCCTGTTCGAGATAGGAGGTGATCTGCATGTCCTCGCCGCGGTAGATCGCACCGATCTCCTCGACCCCGGCGACTTCCTCGGCGAAGCGGACGCAGCGCGTGCACTGGATGCAACGGGTCATGATCGTCTTGACGATCGGCCCCATATACTTCTCGGTGACGGCACGCTTGTTCTCGGTGTAGCGGCTATGGCCCTTGCCATAGGCCATCGACTGGTCCTGCAGGTCGCATTCGCCGCCCTGATCGCAGATCGGGCAGTCGAGCGGATGGTTGATGAGCAGGAATTCCATCACGCCTTCGCGCGCGGCCTTCACCATCCGCGTCGTGGTGAACACCTCCTGGTTGTCCGCGGCGGGCAGTGCGCACGAAGCCTGCGGCTTCGGCGGCCCCGGCTTCACCTCGACGAGGCACATGCGGCAATTGCCGGCGATCGACAGCCGCTCGTGATAGCAGAAGCGCGGGATTTCCTTACCCGCGGCTTCGCATGCCTGGAGGACCGTCGCGCCCTGCGGCACCTCGACCTCGATCCCGTCTACCTTCAGCTTGGGCATTATTCAGCAGCTTCCTGCATCGGCGTCAGATCGCCGCCGCTACGTTCGTTGATCCGGCGCTCCAGTTCGGGGCGGAAGTGGCGGATGAGGCCCTGGATCGGCCAGGCCGCCGCATCGCCGAGCGCGCAGATGGTGTGGCCCTCGACCTGCTTGGTCACCTGGTGCAGCGTGTCGATCTCCGCGATGTCGGCATCGCCGGTGCGCAGCCGCTCCATCACGCGCCACATCCAGCCGGTGCCCTCGCGGCACGGCGTGCACTGACCGCAGCTCTCGTGCTTGTAGAAGTAGGAGATGCGGCTGATCGCGCGGACGATGTCGGTCGACTTATCCATGACGATCACCGCCGCGGTGCCGAGGCCGGAGCCGACCGCTTTCAGCCCGTCGAAGTCCATCGGGGCGTCGATGATATCCTTCGCCGGCACCAACGGCACCGACGATCCGCCCGGGATCACCGCGAGCAGATTGTCCCAGCCGCCGCGGATGCCGCCGCAATGCGTCTCGATCAGTTCGCGGAAGGTCAGGCCCATCGCATCCTCGACGACGCAGGGCTTATTCACGTGACCGCTGATCTGGTAGAGCTTGGTACCCTTGTTGTTCTCGCGGCCGAAGCTCGAGAACCACGAGGCACCGCGCCGCAGGATCGTCGGCGCGACCGCGATCGATTCGACGTTGTTGACCGTCGTCGGGCAGCCATAGAGGCCCGCGCCCGCCGGGAACGGCGGCTTGAGCCGCGGCTGACCCTTCTTGCCCTCGAGGCTTTCGAGCATCGCGGTTTCTTCGCCGCAGATGTACGCGCCGGCGCCGCGGTGGACGAAGACGTCGAAGTCATAGCCCGAGCCGCTGGCGTTCTTGCCGATCAGGCCGCGGTCGTACGCCTCGGCGACCGCCGCGAACAGCGTTTCCGCCTCGCGGATATATTCGCCGCGGATGTAGATATAGGCCGCGCGCGCGCGCATCGCATAACCGGCGATCAGCGCACCCTCGATCAGCTTGTGCGGATCGTGGCGGATGATCTCGCGGTCCTTGCACGAACCGGGTTCGGATTCGTCGGCGTTGATGACGAGGAAGTTCGGCCGGTCCGGCTTCGGCTCCTTGGGCATGAACGACCATTTCGTGCCGGTCGGGAAGCCCGCACCGCCACGGCCGCGCAGGCCGCTCGCCTTGATGACGTCGATGATCGCGTCCTGGCCGAGCGCCATCAGCGCCTTGGTATTGTCCCAGTCGCCACGCTTCAACGCCGATTCGAGGTTCCAGGGCTGGAACCCGTAGACGTTGGTGAAGATGCGGTCCTTGTCGGCGAGCATCAGCGTACATCCGTCAGATCGAGGCGGCGCTCGACACGGCCGAGGCGTTCCTCGACGCGGTCGATCCGCGAGTTAATTCCCGCCACCGACATCATCATGCCAGGGAGATGGTCGTCGATCGACGACAGGCGCATCTTCGTTTCCAGATCCTCGACATCCTTTTTGTCGAAGCGCGCATTCAGCCGCCGAAACTGTTCACCGATGAAGTTCAGGATGTCCGCTTCCTCGGCCATTATGCCCACTCGCTCCGGTAATCGTGGTTGGCATCGACCATCGCGGTCAGCGTCGTCGGGCCGCCCTCGGGGCAGCTGGTCTGGCGACCGATCGTCGACCCCGTCTTCGGCTGCTCGCCCTTGGCGAGTGCCTCGAGCACCGCGACGGTGCGGTCATAGTCGAGGTCTTCGTAATTGTCGTCGTTGATCTGGACCATCGGCGCGTTGGCGCAGGTGCCGAGGCATTCGACCTCGGTCAGCGTGAACAGGCCGTCGGGGGTCGTGCCGCCCTTCACCAGCCCGCGGTTCTTGCAGGCGGCGAGGACGTCGTCCGACCCGCGCAGCATGCACGGCGTCGTGCCGCAGACCTGGACGTGATAGCGGCCGACCGGCGCGAGGTTGAACATCGTGTAGAAGGTCGCGACCTCGTACACGCGCATATACGGCACGCCGATCGCGCGCGCGACGAATTCGATCACCGGCACGGGCAGCCAGCCCTGCGTCTGCGTCTCGCTGCCGACCTGCCGCTGCGCGAGGTCGAGGAACGGGATCGATGCCGACTGTTCGCGACCCTTGGGGTAGCGCGACAGGATCTCGTTCGCCTTGCGCTGGTTCTCTTCGTTCCAGGCGAAGCCGCCCCAGCGGGCGCGGGTCTCTGCTTCGTCGGGGATCTGGGGTGCTTCAGCCATCAGCGGTCACATTCACCAAAAACGATATCCATCGCACCGAGGATCGCGGTCGTATCCGCCAGCATGTGGCCCCTGGACATGAAGTCCATCGCCTGCAGGTGGCTGAACGCGGTCGGGCGGATCTTGCAGCGATACGGCTTGTTCGAACCGTCGGAGACGAGGAACACGCCGAATTCGCCCTTCGGGCTCTCGGTCGCGACGTATACCTCGCCGGCGGGGACGTGATAGCCCTCGGTGTAGAGCTTGAAGTGGTGGATGAGCGCTTCCATCGACTGCTTCATCTCGGCGCGCTTGGGCGGCACCACCTTGCGGTCGGTCGAGGCGATCGGCCCCTCCGGCATGTCGCGCAGGCACTGCTTCATGATCCGCGCGGACTGGCGGACCTCCTCGACGCGCACCATGAAGCGATCGTAGCAATCGCCCCTGGTGCCGACCGGAATGTCGAATTCCATCCGGTCGTAAACGTCGTAAGGCTGCGACTTGCGCAGGTCCCACGGGATGCCCGCGGCGCGGATCATCGGACCCGAGAAGCCCCAGGCGATCGCATCTTCGCGGCTCACCGTCGCGATATCGACGTTGCGCTGCTTGAAGATGCGGTTGTCCGCGACGAGGCTGATCGCATCCTCGAACAGGCGCGGCAGGCGCGTGTCGAGCCAGTCGGCGATGTCGGTCAGCAGCTTGAGCGGCACGTCCTGATGGACGCCGCCCGGCCGCATAAAATTGTGGTGCATGCGCGCGCCCGACGCGCGCTCGAAGAAATTGTAGCAATCCTCGCGAATCTCGAAAAGCCACAGGTTCGGCGTCATCGCACCGACGTCCATCACGTGACTGCCGAGGTTGAGCATGTGGTTCGAGATACGCGTCAGCTCGGCGAAGAAGACGCGCAGATACTGGGCGCGGATCGGCACCTCGATATCCAGCAGCTTCTCGATCGCCAGCACGAACGTATGCTCCATGCACATCGGCGAGCAGTAATCGAGACGATCGAAATAGGGGATCGCCTGCGCATAGGTCTTGTATTCGATCAGTTTTTCGGTGCCGCGATGCAGCAGGCCGACGTGCGGGTCGATCCGCTCGATGATCTCGCCGTCCAGCTCCATCACCAGCCGCAGCACGCCGTGCGCCGCCGGATGCTGGGGACCGAAGTTGATCGTATAGTTCGATATGGTGACGTCGCCGGTGGTCGGATCGGCCGCATCGGTGACGTGCATCAGTTCGTCGACATAGTCGCTCACTGGTTCTGTCCTCCGCCCTTGGTCGGAACGACGTCCGAATCCTTGGGCTTATCCTGCCGCTGGTTGCCGGGATCGGGTTCGCCGGCGCCGGTCTGCGCGGTGGTTTCGGTGGTCTTCGGCTCGTTCGTCGCGGCTGCCGGCTGCGATTTCGCGGGCGCGTCGGCCTTGACGATCTCGTCCGCCTTCAGCGGCGTCGGCGCGCCCTTGGCCTCGGGCACCATGCCCTTCTCGTCGCCGGGAAGGACGTATTGCGCACCTTCCCAAGGGCTCTGGAAGTCGAAGTTGCGGAAATCCTGCGCGAGGCTGACCGGCTGGTAGACGACGCGCTTCTGCTCTTCCGAATAGCGCATCTCGACGAAGCCAGAGAGCGGGAAGTCCTTGCGTTGCGGATGGCCGCGGAAGCCGTAATCGGTGAGGATGCGGCGCAGGTCGGCGTTACCGGTGAAAAGCACGCCGTACATGTCGTACACTTCGCGCTCCAGCCAGCCGGCGACCGGCCAGATGCCCGTCACCGACGGCACCGGCTTGACGTCGTCGGTCGCGACATGGACGTGCAGGCGATGGTTGCGCGTCAGCGACAGCAGGCAATAGACCACCTCGAAGCGCTCGGGGCGCTCCGGATAATCGACGCCGGCGATCTCCATCAGCTGCTGATATTCGAGGCCGGGCGTGTCGCGCAGCGCGGTGAGCGCGGTCACGATCGCCTCACGCTCGACATAGAGCGCGACCTCGCCGACCTGGTCGACCGCGCCGATCAGCGCCGCGCCGAGCGCGATCCGCGCGGTTTCGATCGTCTCGCCGTTGAGATCGGCCGCATAGGCGGGAGCGGGCGCCCTCACCGTTCGATGCTCCCGGCGCGGCGGATCTTCCGCTGCAACTGCATGATGCCGTACAGCAACGCCTCCGCGGTCGGCGGGCAGCCGGGCACGTAGATGTCGACCGGCACGACGCGATCGCAGCCGCGCACGACACTGTAGCTATAGTGATAATAGCCGCCACCGTTGGCGCAGCTGCCCATCGAGATGACGTATTTCGGCTCCGACATCTGGTCGTAGACCTTGCGGAGCGCGGGCGCCATCTTGTTGCACAGCGTGCCCGCGACGATCATCACGTCCGACTGGCGCGGCGACGCACGCGGCGCGGCGCCGAAGCGTTCGAGATCGTAGCGCGGCATGTTGACGTGGATCATCTCGACCGCGCAGCAGGCGAGGCCGAAGGTCATCCACCACAGCGAGCCGGTACGCGCCCACTGGAACAGCTCCTCGGTCGAGGTGACGAGGAAGCCCTTGTCGGTCAGCTCGCCGTTCAGGCTATCGAAAAACCCCTGATCGGGCGGCACCAGCGACGTGGCGGTGGCCGGGCGATCGAGTTCGACGGGTCCGGACATGGGTGTCATTCCCAATCCAACGCTCCCTTTTTCCAGGCGTAGACAAGGCCCAAGGCCAATTCGCCGATGAAGATCATCATCGAAATCCAGGCGCTCCAGCCGATGCTAAACACCGATACGGCCCACGGATAGAGGAACGCGGCCTCGAGATCGAAGATGATGAACAGGATGGCGACGAGATAGAATCGCACGTCGAACTGGCTGCGCGGGTCCTCGAACGCGGGGAAGCCGCATTCATATTCCGACAGCTTCTGTTCGTTCGGCTTGTCGGCGCCGGTCAGGCGGGCGACGACCATGGGCAGGAACACGAACGTGCTCGACAGCGCCAGGGCGATGCCCAGGAACAGCAGGATTGGCAGGTATTGCGACAGATCGACCAATGGGCTTCTCGCAGGTGCGAAGGATATGGGGTCGCTTTAGGCCCGTGGGGTGGCACGGGCAAGGCCGGGAGGGTGTGAGAATCACTCGCAATTAAGCGGGAGTGAATGACTTAGCCCGGCTTCCCCCTGCCCTCACCCCTGCACCGGCTTCGCCGCACGGGTGAGGGCACAGGACGTCTGCGTCAGCGCAGCGCGCCGGCCACCAGCTTGTGCAGCTTGACGTGCAGGCCGTCGTTGGCGGCGAGGAATTCGTTGCGCTCCATCGCGCGATCGGCACCGCGGAAATCGGTGACATAACCGCCGGCCTCCTTGACCAGCAGCATGCCGGCCGCGGTGTCCCAGGGCTTCAGGCCCGATTCCCAATAGCCGTCGAAGCGACCGGCGGCGACCCAGGCGAGGTCGAGCGCCGCCGCGCCGAAGCGACGGATGCCGGCGACTTCGGGGGCGATCGCGCCGAAGATACGGCTCCACTGGACGAAATCGCCATGGCCGAGGAACGGGATGCCGGTGGCGATCAGCGCCTCCGACAGGTCACGCCGCCCCGAGACGCGCAGCCGCTGGTCGGTGAGCCATGCCCCCCGGCCCTTCTCAGCCCAGAAGCTCTCGTCGGTAAGCGGTTGGTAGACGAGGCCGGTGGTGATCTCGCGCTTGCCCGACGGCGTCGGCTCCTCGACCGCGATCGAGATCGCGAAATGCGGCATGCCGTGGAGGAAGTTGGACGTGCCATCGAGCGGATCGATGATGAAGCGCGGCTTGTTCGGATCGCCCGCGACCTCGCCGCCCTCTTCCATCAGGAAGCCCCAGTCGGGGCGGGCACGGCTCAGTTCCTCGTAGAGCGTCTGTTCGGCGCGCTTGTCGGCGATCGAGACGAAGTCCGCCGGCCCCTTGCGGCTGACCTGCAGGTTCTGGACCTCGTTGAAGTCGCGGCGCAGCGCCGTGCCGGCCTTGCGGGCGGCGCGTTCGATGACGGTGAAGAGGCCGGAATGGCTGGGCATGGGATGCTCTCTTTACCCCTCTCCCGTTCGGGAGAGAGTTGCGGGGTCGGTCATGCCACCGGCATGACCTGGATTACACGGGGTGTGATCCACCCCGCAACTGGGCCCGCCGCGGTCAGGCGGTGGGAGGGTGAGGATCGGCGAAGGCCCTGCCCTCGCCCGACCTCGCTGCGCTCGACCACCCCCTCCCGCAGGGAGAGGGATGTTGGCTCAGTCCGCGCGGCGGACGTAGGTCTGTTCGTAGACGTCGACGACGATCTTCGTACCGGCACCGATATGCGGCGGCACCATCACGCGCACGCCATTGTCGAGGATCGCGGGCTTGTAGCTGGACGAGGCGGTCTGCCCCTTCACCACCGCGTCGGCCTCGACGATCATCGCCTCGATCGTGCTCGGCAGCTCGACCGAGATCGGGCGCTCGTCGTACAGCTCGAGCACGACGTCCATGCCGTCCTGCAGGAACGCCGCGGCATCGCCGAGGATGCCGGCGTCGAGCGTGATCTGTTCGTAATTGTCCTTGTCCATGAACGTCAGCGCATCGCCGTCGCGGAACAGGAACTGAAAATCCTTGGTGTCGAGGCGGACGCGCTCGACCGTCTCGGCGGAGCGGAAGCGGACGTTGTTCTTGCGACCGTCGATCAGGTTCTTCATCTCGACCTGCATGTACGCGCCGCCCTTGCCGGGCTGCGTGTGCTGGATCTTGACGGCGCGCCAGATGCCGCCCTCATATTCGATGATGTTGCCGGGACGGATGTCCACGCCGCTGATCTTCATGGTCTGAACCTATAGGAAAGAGCGATTGCGGCGCGCAGGTCAGCGCGCGCCTTGGTGTCGCGTCCTTTATCGTGGCGCGGCGCGGGCGGCAAGCATCGGGTAGGGGTTGACGTCCTCGCCCTGATACCAGCGCTGGTCGGGGCGCATCCGCTGCATGCCGAAATGGAGGTGGTAATTGCCGGGGCCGGCGTCGCCGGTATCGCCGACATAGCCGATCTGCTGCCCGGCACGGACGCTCATGCCCTCCCGCAACTCCGGCACGTACCCTGCGAGATGCGCGTAATAATAGATCCAGCGGCGGTCGGGCGAGCGGATATAGACGGTGGTGCCGCCGAGGCCGGACTGGAACAGCTTCTCGACGCGGCCCGCTGCGGCAGCAAGCACCGGCGTGCCGGCGGGGGCGAGGATGTCGGTGCCGTGATGGCCGCGACTGCCGCCGCCACGCGGGTCGTTCCAGCTGTCGACGATCGTACCGCGGGCTACACCCGCGACGGGGACGGCAAGCGTGCCGGCGTCGGGTGCCGGCTGCGGCTCCCCGACGGCGGCGTCGACGCGGAGGGAGCGGCGGGACGCGGTGCCGAAGCTGGTCATCGACAGGAAGGCGGCGACGACGACCAGCACGAGCGCGAGGATGCCCCAGCCGAGGCGGGTCATCGGCGCACCTCCCCGGCCCGCATCACGCCTGGAACACCGCCTTGGTCCCGGGCTTCACCATCTGCGCGAGGCGGGCGGCGTCCCAGTTGGTCAGGCGGATGCAGCCGTGGCTCTCCGTCCGTCCGATCAGCTCCGGGTGCGGCGTGCCGTGGATGCCGTAATGCTCTTTCGACAGGTCGAGCCAGACCACGCCGACCGGACCGTTCGGCCCGGGCGGCAGCATCTCCTTCTCGTCGCCCTTCTTGGCATCCCAGAACAAGGCGGGATTGTAGTGGAATTTCGGATTATAGTCCGCGCCGTTGATCTTCCACGTGCCGAGCGGCAGCGGATCGTATTTCGACCCCATCGTCGCGCTGAACTGCGCGATCAGGCGATCGTCCTTGTCGAGCACGCGCAGGACGCTGTCGGACTTGTCGACGACGATGTGATCGGCGACCGGCTGGGTCGCATCGACGTTGAGCATATTGAGCGTCTGGCGCCAGTGGTCAGGCAGCTTGGGATCGTAATCGCGCGAGGCGGGCAGCGCGTTGGGGACGGTGATCGCGTCGCCGACCTTCAGCCGCGTCGTCGGCGAATTGAGCGCGATCAGGACCGCGGGCTGGGTGTGGAACATCTCCGCCAGCTTTTCCATCGGCGTGGCATAGCCGATCGTCGGCAGCTTCGCCTGCTCACCATAATCCTTGGGAAGCGGATTGATGTACGGACCGGCGAGCGCCTCGCGGGTCAGCACGAAGCGCGCGGTCGGGCGCTTGGCCCGATAGGGATAGAGGGCACGGAGCGTCGCCGCATCGGGCTTACCGGTACGCGGCAGCCCCTTGGCTTCCTGAAACCCCTTCAACGCGGCCGTCAGCGACTGCCCGCCCTTGCCGTCGAGCACGCCCGGACCGAAGCCAAGCGAATCGAGGATGACCTGTACGTGGAGGATGTTGCGATCGACCGGCTGCGGCGCCTGTGCCGTCGTCGGGGCGGCGAGCGTGGCGCCCGCCAGGAGTGCCGTTGCGACTAACGCCTTCATCCGCCGTGTCCCTTTTACCGTTACGCTTGCGGACTGAACGGTCGGCGGGGGCGGAGGTTTCGTCGCAGCGGCACGATGGTCCCGGCGGGTCGGGGACGCCTATCTGGCGAGGACCCCGGCGAACGCCTTTACGGCCGCAGCTTCGTCGCCGCCCCACACCGCGCCCGACACGGCGAGGAAATCCGCCCCCGCCTTGACCAATGCCGGCGCGTTGACCGGGGTGATCCCGCCGATCGCGACGCTCGGCAGCTCGAACATCGAAGCCCACCAGGACAGGATCGACGGATCGGGCTGATGCTCCACCGTCTTGGTCGTCGTCGGGAAGAAGGCACCGAATGCGACATAGTCCGCGCCGCGCTCGCCTGCCTCCATCGCGAGGTGGCGGCTATCATGACAGGTGACGCCGATCTGCACGTCCGGCCCGAGGATATCGCGCGCCTCGCGCGGGTCGCCATCGTCCTGACCGAGATGGACGCCGTCCGCCCCCAGCCGCTTGGCGAGCGCGATGCTGTCGTTGACGATGAACGCGACCTCACGATCCGCGCAGATCCGCTGCAGCGGTTCGGCGAGCGTCGCGGCGGCATGCTGGTCCACGTCCTTGACGCGGAACTGGAACGCCGCGACCGGCCCGGCATCGAGCGCCCGCGCCAGCCGGTCGGCGAACCCGCCGGTCACGTCGAGCGGCGAGACCAGATAGAGCTGGCACGGCGGCCGGCGGTCGGACCGCTGGAAATGGCTAGCGAAATCGGGATCGAGCGGGCCGAGGGGATCGTCTTCTGTCATGACGACGCCCGTAGCCGCTCCAGCGCGGTTGCGAAAGCGGCCGGGTCGTCGAGGCGATGCGCGATCGTCGCGATCCCCCGCCGGCCGGGCAGCGGCGCGACGAGATCGACGACCACGTTCGGATAGGCGAGCAGCGCGAGGTTGAGCACGGAGCGCCGCTTGACCGCCTGCATGTCGATCGACGGATGGATACCGGCGATCGCATCGAGCGGAACATCGACGCGGCGGATCGTCCCGACCTGCATCACCAGCCGGCCATGGCCGAGCAGGACCGGCCGGTGCTTCATCAGCAGCAGCCCCCGCACCAGCCAGCCGAGCCCGACCAGGGTCAGCAGCGAGACGATGAGTGCCGCAGTCGGATGCCAGAAAGCAATCAGCGCATGGGTGACAAGCAGTTCGACCGTCCCGCACGCGACCAGCATCCACATCATCGGCGCGACGGCACGATGATAGGCGAAGCGGAGGTCGGTCGCGTCGCCGCTGCCGTCCCCCGCCCCGGTCATCGGATCAGGCCGCCTCGCCCTTGTAGATGGCGATGATCTTGGCGAGCATCTCGAGCGCGTCCTCGCGGTTGCGCTGGAAGGTGTTGCGACCGATGATCGAGCCGTTGCCGCCGCCCGCCAGAATGTCGCGCGCGTCCTGATAGACCGCATCGCTGCCCTTGGCGGCCCCGCCCGAGAAGACGACGATGCGGCGGCCGGCGAAGCTCGACTGGACGACGTGCTTGACGCGATCCGACTGCTTCGACCAGTCGGTGCCCTCATAAGCCTTCTTGGCTTCGTCCTGCTCGATATGTGCCGAGGGCAGCTTCACCTTGATGATGTGCGCGCCGAGCAGCGCCGCCATGTGCGCGGCATAGGCGCCGACGTCGAGCGCAAGTTCGCCGTCCTTCGACAGCTTGCCGCCGCGCGGATAGCTCCAGATGACGGTGGCGATGCCGACCGACTTCGCTTCCTCGCTCAGCTCGCGGATCTCTTCCATCTGTTCGAAGATGCCGTCCGAGCCGGGATAGATGGTAAAGCCGATCGCCGCGCAGCCGAGGCGCAGCGCGTCGCCGACGCTGGCGGTCACCGCCTGGTCGATGCTGGTCGCCCAGCTGTTCGAGCTGTTGACCTTGAGGATCGTCGGAATCTGGCCGGCGAAGGTGTCGGCGCCCGCCTCGAGCGGTCCGAGCGGTGCGGCATAGGCGGACAGGCCGGCGTCGACCGCGATCTGATAGTGATAATGGGGATCGTAGGCGGGGGGATTGACCGCGAACGAGCGCGCCGGGCCATGTTCGAAGCCCTGATCGACCGGCAGGATGACGAGCTTGCCGGTGCCGCCCAGCTTGCCCTGCATCAGGATGCGGGCGAGGTTCGCCTTCACCGCGGGGCTGGTCGCTTCATATTTGTCGAGGATCGCTTTGACGGCGGGGGTGACGGTGGTCATGGGTCGGCTCCTTGGGGACAGTACGAAAGTCAGAGCATCAGCCAGCGCCGCAGCGCCTGGTCGATCTGCTCCATGCGGGTGGGACTGGCATGGCCGATCACCGCGATGATCCGCTCGCGCGCGACGCTGGCGATGCGATCGACCTGCACCTCGCATTCCGCGGTCAGGCCATTGTGTTCGCGCGGCGACATGGCGACGCGGAACAGCGCCTCGCTGCCCATGACGCCGGTCAGCGGGCAGACGGTGATCGTCGCATGCGTGGCGTTGAACAGGTCCGACTGGACCACGACGCACGGCCGCGCCGGGGCGCCATCGGGTCCATCGACCAGCACGATGCCGCCATGCTTCACTTCCATGCGGCGGCATCCTGCCAGAACGTCGTGTCGCTGGCGGAATCGCGGGCGGAGGCGCGCGTCGACTGGCGCCGCGCCTCACGCCGATAGGCGTCGTCGTGAAGGTCGACGTAACGGCGGACCGCCTCGCGCGCGATGTCGCTCTTGCTGCGACCCTGGGTGCGCGCGACGGCGGCGAGCCGATCTTCCAGTTCGGTGTCGAGTCGCACTCCGAGCATGCCGGCTCCTGTTTAACGCGTTTAACATAGCCCGGCTGCCCCGCCGGATCAACCGGTTAGGAGCGGGAGTTGACGGACCGCCCCCGGCATACTTTGGTGAGCGCAGGGGGGAACGATCATGAAGCTGTTTCGCGCTGCCATCGCCGCGGCGGTATGGACCCTCACCGCGGCATTGGCGCCGCCGGCCCCGACGCTCGTCGGCCGGCCCGCGCCCGATTTCGAGGTGACGCTCATCGACGGCAGCAAGGTGACGCTGGCGAGCCTGCGCGGTCAGGTGGTGGTGTTGAACTTCTGGGCGACGTGGTGCGTGCCGTGCCGTACCGAACTGCCGCTGCTCGACGGCTATTACCGGCAAACGCGCAAGCACGGCCTCCGCGTGTTCGCGATCGCGACGGAGGATTCGGTGCCTGCGTTCCGGATGAAACCGTTGTTTGCGGCGCTGGCGATCACGCCGGCAAAGCGGATCAAGGGACGCTATCCGCTGATCGACGGTGCCGTGCCGACCAATTACGTCATCGATCGCGCCGGCGTGGTGCGCTACGCGAAGGCGGCGGCGCTCGATCTCGACGATCTCAACGCCACCCTCATTCCGCTGCTGAAGGAAGCGCCGCCCGCCTGAGCGGCGCCACCCCGTTCAGCCCATCAGCGCGGCGACGCCGGGGAGGTCCTTGCCCTCCATCCATTCGAGGAAGGCGCCACCCGCGGTCGAGACGAAGGTGAAGCGATCGGCAACGCCCGCCTGGTTGAGCGCCGCGACGGTGTCGCCGCCGCCCGCGACCGAGACGAGGCTGCCGTCCTGGGTCAGCGCCGCGGCGGTGCGCGCGAGGCTGACGGTCGCGACGTCGAACGGCGGCGTCTCGAACGCGCCCATCGGGCCGTTCCACACCAGCGTGCGGCAGTTCTTGAGCACGTCGCCCAGCGCCTCGACCGCGCTCGGGCCGACGTCGAGGATCATCTCGTCCGCTGCGACCTCGTGGACGTTGACGGTGCGGACCGGCGGATTGGCGCGGAATTCCTTCGCGACGACGACGTCATAGGGCAGATGGACGGTGCAGTTCGCCTTGTCCGCCGCGTCGAGGATCTCGTCCGCGGTGCCGGTCAGGTCGTGTTCGCAGAGCGACTTGCCGACATCGACCCCGCGCGCCGCGAGGAAGGTGTTGGCCATGCCGCCGCCGATGATGAGATGATCGACGCGGGTGACGAGGTGCTTGAGCACGTCGAGCTTGGTCGACACCTTGGCGCCGCCCACCACCGCCGCGACCGGATGCTCGGGCTTGCCCAGCGCCTTTTCGAGCGCGTCGAGCTCGGTTTCCATCGCGCGGCCGGCAAAAGCGGGCAACGCCCGCGCCAGCCCTTCGGTTGAGGCATGGGCGCGATGCGCGGCGGAGAAGGCGTCGTTGACGTAGAGGTCGCCGAGCTTCGCGAAGCGCGCGACCACCGCCGGATCGTTCTTTTCCTCGCCGCCGAAGAAGCGCGTGTTCTCGAGGATCGCGATGTCGCCGGGCTGCAGCGTCGCGACCGCCTCCTCGGCGCCTTCCCAGTCGATGTAGCGGACCTCGCGGCCGAGAACGTTGCTATACGGCCGCGCGAGTATCGACAGCGACATGTCGGCGCTCGGCACGCCCTTGGGCCGGCCGAAATGCGCGAGGATCAGCACGATCGCGCCGCGGTCGGCAAGTTCGGTGACGGTCGGCAGCGTGGCGCGCAGCCGCGTGTCGTCGGTCACCGCGCCATCCGCCATCGGCACGTTGAGATCCTCGCGGACCAGCACGCGCTTGCCGCTGATCTCACCCATATCGTCGAGCGTCTTGAAGGGCTTGGTCACGTCGTCTTCCTTCGTGTCTGAAATGTCAGGGGAGAATGGTCACGGCATCGCCGATCGCGATCCGCCCGGCGACCTTGACGCGCGTGCAAGCTCCGCCGCGCCAGTCGGGGGTCAGCGCCGCCTTCAGTCCGGCCGCGACCGTCTCCATGCGGCTGCACGGATCGCATTCCACGGTGATCTCGAATTCGGCCGTGCCGATGCGGATGCGCGTGCAGGGCAGTTGCGGGATGTCGATGCCGTCGAGCAGCAGGTTGACCCGCCGCTCCTGCCAGGGAATCGTGTGGCCGAGTTCGGCCATCGCCGCATCCCAGTCGATGCGCTCCATCATCGTGACCTGACGCTTGCCGCGCCCGCCCGGCTTCACCGCACCACGGAAGTCGCCGTGAAGCCCGCCCTCGACCGTCACCTCGACGGCCTCGAGCAGCTCCATCGGCGCCTTCGGAAAGGCGTGCCGGGCGATGCCGACCAGCACGCCGGTACCCGACGTCGTCATTGCGGGCGGAGCGGAGCGATCCGGAGCGGCCTGCGCGCGGCCCCGGGTCGCCCTGTCGCCACGCTCCTCGCAGCGACGAACCAGAAGGATCGTCCTCGGTTCAGAGGAAGCTCGCCATCACGGTCGCGGTGTCGACCATGCGGTTCGAGAAGCCCCATTCGTTGTCGTACCAGCTGACGACGCGCACCAGCTTGCCGTCGAGCACCGCGGTTTCGAGGCTGTCGACGGTCGAGGACTGCGGGCTGTGCATCAGGTCGATCGAAACCAGCGGCTCGTCCGAATAGACCAGCACGCCCTTGAGCGGGCCGCTCTCGGCTGCGGCCTTGAGGATCGCATTGACCTCGTCCCGCGTCGTGTCGCGCTTCGGCGTGAAGGTCAGGTCGATCAGGCTGACGTCCGGCACCGGCACGCGGATCGCCGAACCGTCGAGCTTGCCCTTCAGTTCGGGCAGTACCTCGCCGACGGCGCGGGCGGCGCCGGTGGTGGTCGGGATCATCGACATCGCGGCGGCGCGGGCGCGGCGCAGGTCCGGGTGGATCTGGTCGAGGATCTTCTGGTCGTTGGTATAAGCGTGGACCGTGGTCATCAGGCCGCGCTCGATCCCGATCGAATCGTTCAGCACCTTGGCGACCGGCGCGAGGCAGTTGGTCGTGCACGAGGCGTTCGAGACGATCGTGTGCTCGGCAGTGAGCTTGTCGTGGTTGACGCCATAGACGACGGTGAGGTCGACGCCCTTGCCGGGCGCCGAGATCAGCACCTTCTTCGCGCCGGCATCGATATGCTTCTGGCAGGCGACGTTGTCGGTGAAGAAGCCGGTGCATTCCAGCACCAGATCGACGCCCAGTTCCTTGTGCGGCAGATTGGCGGGATCGCGCTCGGCGGTGACGCGGATGCGCTTGCCGTCGATGACCAGGTCGTTGCCCTCGGCGCTGACCGTGCCGGGATATTTGCCATGGACGCTGTCGCGGCTGAACAGCCAGGCATTGGACTTGGCGTCGGCGAGGTCGTTGATCGCGACCAGCTCGAGTTCGCTCGAATTGCGCTCGATGATCGCACGCGCCACGAGGCGTCCGATGCGTCCGAAGCCGTTGATCGCAACCTTCACCGTCATCTGGTCTCTCCTCGCGTGGGTCTGCGTGCGCGACGGAATGGGGCCGCGCCGGGCGCGCAGCCTTTGCGAGGGGGGGACCCATCCTGTCAACCGCAGCCTTCACATGTTGGCTTCCCGCGGCGAGACGAATGGCCGCACCGGTTTGCCGTCTTGCCGGTCCTCGACCGCACGCCTACGTCGTCGCGATGGCTGACACCCCCACCGCGGTCGAGCGTATCGACGCCGCGATCGCCCGTATCGAAACCGCGATCGACGCCCGCGCCGCGGCCGGCGATGCGCTCGCCCGCCGCCATGCCGCGCTGAAGGCACGCATGGCCGAGGCGGTCAGCGCGCTGGACGACGTCATCGCCCGCGGCACCGCATCCTGATGGCGAACGTCACGCTCCCCATCGGCGGTCGCCCCCATACGATCGCCTGTCGCGACGGCGAGGAGCCGCGCCTCCAAAAACTCGGCGCGATGATCGAGAAACGCTGGCCTGCCGCGCTGCGCGCCGCGGCCGGGGTGCCGGGCGAGCGGGCGATGCTGTTCGTTGCGCTGATGCTCGCCGACGACCTCGAGGAGATCGAGCAGCGCCCGCCCGAGGGCGCCGCGGTGAGCGAGCCCGCGCTGGCGCGGATCGCCGACCGGCTGGAGGCGCTGGCCGAGGCGCTGGAGCATGCCCCCGCGGCGGGGTGACGTGCCTGCTCCGGGGGCATTGCCACGGGAGCCCGGACACCCTAGATTGGCGGTGGCGGGTTCTGCCCGGTACGAGCCTTACTTTATCCCTGAGGCTATTCATCATCCAAGGGGGCTGTCCCTGTCCGGACCCTGGTCCGATGCATATGGTCCCCACCTGACGTTAACAGGCGTCGGCGGATACTTTGGCACACGGCCACGGCGGTCCCGCCACCCGCTTTTCCCTCCCGCATGCAGTCCGGAGCGATGACCGACAAGCTCGCCCTCCGCGCCCGCCTGCGTGCAGCCCGCGACGGCTTCGCGCGCGACGCCGCGATTGCGGTGCCGGATGACTTTGCGGCGCGGCTCGCTCGCCGGCCGGTGGTCGCCAGCTATATCCCGATCGGCAGCGAAGCGGACCCTGCCCCCTTCGTCGCCGCGGCCCGCGCCGCCGGCTGCACCATCGCCCTGCCCCATGTCACGACGCGCGCAGCGCCGTTCCGCTTCCTCGCCTGGGACGAGGCCATCACGCTCGGTGGCGGTCCGTTCGGCCTGCGCCAGCCCGATGCGACGGCGGCCGAGATCCGGCCGGATATCATCCTGACACCCCTGCTGGGCTTCGACCTCCGCGGCAACCGGCTGGGGCAAGGCGCAGGCCATTACGATCGCGCCTTCGCCGCGCATCCGGCGGCGTGGCGGATCGGCATCGCCTGGTCGGTGCAGCAGGTCGATACGCTCTTCCCCGATCCCTGGGACGTCCCTCTTCACGCCATCGCCACCGAATCAGACTGGATCGTCCCATGACCCCTTCGTGGCGCAAGCCGGCCGGCATGTTCATCATCCTCGCGCTGATCGCGATCTGGTGCATCGGGATCGTCAGCGCGTCGGCGATCGTCGGCGCCTGGCCGTGGTGGCTGCAACTGCCCTTCTATCTGGTGACCGGGATCGTCTGGATCATGCCGCTGCGGCCGCTGCTGCTGTGGATGGAAACCGGGCGCTGGCGCTGAGGGGAGTTTCGGAAAGCGCCCCGGTCGATGACCGGTGGCGCGAGTGACGGGGCTCGAACCCGCGACCTCCGGCGTGACAGGCCGGCGCTCTAACCAACTGAGCTACACCCGCTGAAAGCGGTCGGAACGCGACCTTCGCCGATTGGGCGATGCGCTGTTCCCGCATATTCCGATTAGCTTATCCCGCTTCCCGGAACGGAAAGTGGCGCGAGTGACGGGGCTCGAACCCGCGACCTCCGGCGTGACAGGCCGGCGCTCTAACCAACTGAGCTACACCCGCTGAAAGCGTTGAGGCGCGCCAACTAGGCGAGGGCATCGGGGGTGTCAACGGCCTATTCGCCGTCACCGTCGTTTCGCCGGCGACGCTCCCGCTCCTGCTGCACCAGCGTACCGTGCTCGAACAGGAAACCGGCGATATCGGGCTTGCCCGCCGCGCCGAGCACGGTCTGGATGATGATGAGCAAGGGCACCGCCAGCAGCGCCCCCGCCGTTCCCCACACCCAGCCCCAGAAGCTGATCGAGATGAGGATCATCAGCGGGCTGATCGTCAGCCGGTGCCCGACGATCAGCGGCGTGATCGCATTCGCCTCCACGAGGTGACAGCCGATCATCACCGCGGGCGGCAGCATCGCCACCCAGATGTCGGTGAAGGTCATCATCCCGCCGATCGCGAGCAGGAACATCGCGATGATCGGCCCGAAATAGGGAATGTAGTTGAGCAGGGCGACGATCCCGCCCCACATCAGCGGCGAGGGCATGCCGATGAAATACAGGGCGCCCGCGACGATGCCGCCCAAGGTCAGGTTGATGATCGTGATCGTGCCGAGATAGGCCGACACGTCGTCGACGACGTCCTGGATCACCCGCGCGGTCGCCATCGCGCCGTCGAAGCTGGTGCGGCCGGTGATCGTCTTCTTGCGCATGCCGGTCCAGCCGGACAGGAAGAAGAAGACGATGAGGATGCCGAAGAAGAACTGGACGATGACCGTCGGCGCCGAGGTGGCGGCGAGTTCGAGGATCGAGCTGGGCGGCGCGACCGCCGCGGTCTGCGGCTGGCGGACCGGGGTCGAGGCGATCTGCCGGAACATCTTGTTCACCGACTTTTCGAGCGTCGAATAGAGGTCGAGCAGCGGCGACAGATTATGCTGGATCCGGCTGATCCGGCTCGGCAGCAACTGGAAGAAGTCGGTCGCGGGCACCACGATCGCCGCGATCGCGATATTGGCGATGATGAGGAAGACGAGGACGCAGAACAGCGCTGCCAGCGCCGACGGCAGACGGCGGCGCTCCAGCCATTCGAGCACCGGCACCAGCGCGATGGCGATGACCAGCGCGGCGGTGAGCGGCATGAAGAACTCCGCGCCGGACTTGAGCGCGAACGGCGTGCCGAGCGCGAGGCCGACGCCGGAGATCAATGTAAAGGCCGCCAGCAACCGGTCGCGCCGCAAGGCGATCCGCCCGATCTCGGATCGCGTCCCCGGCAACAGCGGCGCGCCCAGCGCCACCTGCTCTTCGGAAGACATGGGAGGCGCGCTGGACGCGGGATCGGGAGTGTCGGCCATCCCCCTGCTCTAGCGCATTTTCGCGCCCCGCCATCCTGCTTCTTGAGGGTGCGTCAGGCGATGGCGGCGACCCGGTCCTCGAACAGCGCCTTGAGGTCCTTCTTCAGGATCTTGCCGTTGGCGTTGCGGGGCAGCGGCGCGGGCAGGAAGCGGATCGCCACCGGCACCTTGAACCCCGCCAGCCGCTCGCGCACGAAGGCCTGCAATTCGGCCTCGGTCGCCGCGCAGCCGGGGCAGAGATGGACGATCGCCGCCGGCTCCTCGCCGAGCGTGCGGTGCGGAATGCCGACCAGCGCCGCATCGGTGACCGCGGGATGCGCGTAGAGGACGTTCTCGACCTCGATCGAATAGATGTTCTCGCCACCGCGGATGACGATGTCCTTGGCGCGGTCGGCGATGAACAGGAACCCCTCTGCGTCGATCCGGGCGAGGTCGCCGGTGCGCACCCAGCCGTCGATGAAGGTGGCCGCGGTCGCCTCGGGCTTGTTCCAATAGCCGCTGACGATCATCGGCCCGCGCGCCCACAGCTCGCCGATCGTGTCCGGCGGCAGTACGGTGACGCCGTCCCTGCCCCGCACCTCGATATCCGCGGTCGCGACCGGTGCACCGGCGCTGTCGGGGCGGTTGAGATAATCCTCGCCGCCATGCTGGGTGACGGTCGCGGTCGTCTCGGTCATGCCCCAGCCGTTGCCGGGCAAGGCGCCGAATTCCTGATAGATGCGGCGGACCAGCTCGGGCGCGGACGGCGCGCCGCCATAGGCGATCGTATCGAGCGACGAGAGGTCGTATCGCGCACGGTCCGGGTGTTCGAGCAATTGCCAGGCGATCGTCGGCACGCCGCCGGTCATGTTGACCCGTTCGCGCTCGATGATCTCGAGCGCGCGCGTCGCATCCCATTTGCGCAGGAAGACCATCGTCGACCCGCTCGCGATCGCCCCCATCATCCCCGCCGAACAGGCGGTGACGTGGAACATCGGGATGACGGTGAGCGATACGCGCGGCGTCGGCTCGGGCGGCGTCTCGCCGCGGCGCAGATAGCTGCGTGCGGCGGTGAAGCCGCTCGACATGATGTTGGTCATGAAGTTGCGGTGGGTGCCGAGCGCCCCCTTGGGCGCGCCGGTGGTGCCGCTGGTGTAGAAGATCGTTGCATCGTCGTCGGGCGCGATGTCGGCCGCCGGCAGCGCCGCCTCAGGTAGCGCCGTCCAGTCGTGCGGCGTGCCGATCACCTCCTCGAGCCGCTCGGTCCCCGCCGCCAGCGGCGTGGTCGCACGCGCGACGATCACCCGTTCCAGTCCGGGCAGCGCAGCATAGACCGGCTCCAGCCGCCCGTGGCGCTCGCCGTCGACGATCAGCACGCGGGCGCCCGAGTCGCGCAGGCCATATTCCAGCTCCGCCCCCGTCCACCACGCGTTGAGCGGCACCATGATCGCGCCGATCGACACGCCGGCGAAAAACGCGACCGGCCATTCGGGCAGGTTGCGCATCGCCAGGGCGACGCGGTCGCCCTTGCCGATGCCCAGCGCCACGAGATGCGCGGCGAGCGCGGCGGCGGCGCGGTAATGCGCCTCGTAGCTCACCCGTTCGTCCTCGTAGATCACGAACAGGCGATCGGCATGGCCGCGGCTCGCCTCCAGCAGGACGCGCATCGTCGGCGGCGCATTCTTCCAGACGCGGGTCGGCACGCCGCGGATGTCGGCCTGCGCCATCTCGAACTTCGCGCCGGGGGCGGTCAGCAGCGCCTGCGCCTGCGGCAGCGACATCGCCGGCCACGAGGGCGGCAGGGCCACGATCGGTTCGCTCGCCACAATCAGCTTCCTCTCTCACCTGTCGAGCGGGTCGTCGAAAACCCGCGTTTCGATGAAAGGTTATAGTTGATTCCGCTGCCGCTCAAGGCAATAGGATAGGAACGTTAGAAAATGGGGTATGGCAGAGGATGACCAACACCGCCGCGAGCGTTCAGGGCATGGATAGCAGGCGATTGGCCGCGATCGATGCGTTCCTGAAGGCGCGCTACCTCGACACCGGCCTGTTGCCGAACGCGCAGCTGCTGATCGCACGCGAGGGCGAGATCGTGCATTTCTCGCACCAGGGCGCGGCGCGCGAGGGCGGCGGCACGGTGGACCAGCGGTCGCTGTTCCGCATCGCGTCGATGACCAAGCCGATTACCTCGATCGCGTTCATGATGCTGGTCGAGGAGGGCAAGGTCGCGGTCGACACCCCGGTCCATCACATCCTGCCGGAGTTCAGGGGCCTCGGCGTCTATAATGGCGGCGGCGGCGGCGTGCCGTTCGTCACCCGGCCGACCAGCGAGCCGATGCGGATGCTCGACCTGCTGCGCCACACCGCCGGCCTGACCTATGGTTTCCAGAACCGGTCGAACGTCGATGCCGCCTATCGCGAATCGAAAATGGAAAACTGGCACGGCAACCTCGACCTCGACGGCTTCGTCGCCGCGCTCGGCAAGCTGCCGCTGGAATTCTCGCCCGGCGAAGGCTGGAATTATTCGGTGGCGACCGACGTTCTCGGCGCGGTGGTCGAGCGGGTGTCGGGGCAGACGCTCGACGCCTTCTTCCAGACCCGTATCTTCGCGCCGCTGGGCATGCACGACACCTTCTTCGCGGTGCCGGAGGACAAGATCGATCGCCTGACCGACTGTTATACGCTGGTCGAGGGCAAGGGCCGCGTGCTCTACGACCGCGGCGAAGCGAGCGCGTGGAGCCGGCGCCCGAAGCTGCTGTCGGGGGGTGGCGGACTGGTGTCGACCGCACTCGACTATCACCGCTTCTGCCGGATGTGCGAACAGGGCGGCACGCTGGACGGCGTACGCATCGTCGGGCGCAAGACGCTCGACCTGATGACGATGAACCATCTGCCCGGCGGCAAGGACCTCGCCAGCCTGTCGCGATCGCTGTTCAGCGAGACGCAGAATGCCGGCACCGGTTTCGGCCTTGGCTTCGCGGTGACGCAGGACGTCGCGCGGACGATGATCCCGGGGTCACAGGGCGAATATTACTGGGGCGGCATGTTCTCGACCGCCTTTTTCATCGACCCCGTCGAGCGGCTCCACATGGTGTTCATGACCCAGTTGAGCCCGTCCGGCCTATACCCGATCCGCCGCGAGCTGAAGACGATGATCTACGCCGCGTTGAACTGAGCCCCTTCCCCTTTCTTCGTCACCGGAGTGTTTCCCATGACCTCGCCGATCCGTACCGAACGCCATGACGACGTGCTCGTCATCATTTCCGACAACCCGCCCGTCAACGCGCTCGGCGCGGCGGTGCGGCAGGGGCTGGACGCCGCGATCCGGGAAGGCGTCGCCGACGCGTCGATCGCGGCGATGGTGATCCGTTGCGACGGCCGCACCTTCTTCGCGGGCGCCGACATCACCGAATTCGGCAAGCCGATGGTCGAACCCGGCCTGCCGACCGTCGTCGACCTGATCGAGGCCTCGACCAAGCCGGTCGTCGCCGCGATCCACGGCACTGCGCTGGGCGGCGGCTGCGAGGTCGCATTGGGCTGCCATTACCGTGTTGCCGTGCCCTCGGCGAAGATCGGCACGCCCGAGGTGAAGCTCGGCCTGCTGCCCGGCGCGGGCGGCACGCAGCGCATCCCGCGTATCGCCGGTGTCCGCATGGCACTGGAGATGACCGCCAAGGGCGATCCGATCCCGGCGAAGAAGGCGCAGGAAGCGGGCCTGATCGACCGGATCGTCGGCGAGGACAGTCTGGAGGCGGACGCCATCGCCTTCGCCCGCGAGATCAAGGCGGCGCGGCCGATCCCGCGCGCCTCGGAGAAGGAGGCGAAGCCCGATCCCGAGGCGGTCGCCGCCTTCCAGAAGGACAACGCCCGCCGCTTCCGCGGGTTCGAGGCGCCCGCCGCGAATATCGCCTGTGTCGTCAAAGCGACGGAAACGCCGTTCGCCGAGGGCATCGCCTTCGAACGGCAGGAATTCATGAAGCTGATGACGGGGACGCAGTCCGCCGCGCAGCGCCACATCTTCTTCGCCGAGCGGCAGGCCGCGAAGATCGACGACGTTCCCGCGGATACGCAGCGGCGCCCGATCAAGCGTGTCGGCGTGATCGGCGCCGGCACGATGGGCGGCGGCATCTCGATGAACTTCCTGTCCGCCGGGATTCCGGTGACGATCGTCGAGATGCAGCAGGAGGCGCTCGACCGCGGCACGGCGACGATCCGCAAGAATTACGAGGCGACCGCGGCGAAGGGCCGGATGAAGCCCGAGCAGGTCACGGCGGCGATGGGCGCGCTCACCCCGACGCTGGATTTCGATGCGCTCGCCGATTGCGACCTCATCATCGAGGCGGTGTATGAGAATATGGACGTGAAGAAGGAGATCTTCACGCGTCTCGACGGCATCGCCAAGCCGGGCGCGATCCTCGCGTCGAACACCTCTTATCTCAACGTGGACGAGATCGCCGCCTGCACGAGCCGGCCGCAGGATGTCGTCGGCATGCACTTCTTCTCGCCGGCGAACGTCATGAAACTGCTGGAGGTGGTGCGCGGCGCGAAGACCGCGCCCGACGTGCTCGCGACGGTGATGGACCTCGCCAAGACGATCCGGAAGGTCGCGGTGGTCGCCGGCGTGACCTATGGCTTCATCGGCAATCGCATGCTGATGCCGCGGCAGGTCGAGGCGAACAAGCTCTTGCTGGAAGGTGCGACGCCGGAACAGATCGACCGCGTCCATGTCGCGTTCGGCATGCCGATGGGGCCGTTCCAGATGGCCGACCTTGCCGGCGTCGACATCGGCTGGCACCGCGACCCGAACCGGATCGAGAACGTCCGCGACGCGCTCGCCGCCGAGGGCCGCTGGGGGCAGAAGAAGCAGGCGGGCTTCTACGATTACGACGAGAAGCGGAACCCCTCCCCCAGCCCCCGCGTCGCCGAGATCATCGCCGAATGGCGCGAGAAGACCGGCACGCCCCAGCATGCGGTGACCGACGAGGAGATCGTCGAGCGGACGCTCTACACGATGGTCAACGAGGGCGCGCTGATCCTCGAGGAGGGGATGGCGCAGCGCGCGTCCGACGTCGATGTCGTGTGGATCTATGGCTATGGCTGGCCGGTCTATCGCGGCGGCCCGATGTTCTGGGCAAAATCCGAGGGTTACGACAAGGTTGTGGCAGGGCTTGAGAAGCATGGCTTCACCCCTGCGCAGAGCCTGACGTCGGGCAGCATCAAGTAACCCCGTTCGGAGAGTGACCATGACCGACACCGAACTCGACACGTTCCGCGACCGGACCCGCGCATGGCTGGCGGAAAACTGCCCGCCCGAGATGCGCGAGCCGGTGCGCTCCGACGCCGACGTCTGCTGGGGCGGACGCAATTTCAAGCCGTCGTCGCCCGCGCAGAAGGACTGGCTCGACCGGATGGCCTCGCGCGGCTGGACGGTGCCGGACTGGCCCACGGCCTATGGCGGTGGCGGGCTGTCGCCGGCCGAAACCAAGATCCTGCGCGAGGAAATGGCGGCGATCCGCGCGCGCAATCCGCTCAATTCCTTCGGCATCTCGATGCTCGGGCCGGCACTGCTCAAATACGGCACCGAGGAGCAGAAGCTGGAACATCTGCCCAGAATCGCGCGCGGCGAGATCCGCTGGTGCCAGGGCTATTCCGAACCCAATGCGGGCTCCGACCTCGCCGGGCTGGCGGCGAGCGCGGACGATGGCGGCGACCATTATATCGTCAACGGGCAGAAGGTGTGGACCAGCTATGCCGACAAGGCGGACTGGATCTTCTGCCTCGTCCGCACCAGCAAGGCGTCCAAGCAGGGCGGCATCAGCTTCGTCCTGTTCGACATGGAGACGCCCGGCGTCTCGACCAGGCCGATCCTGCTCATCAGCGGCTATTCGCCCTTCTGCGAAACCTTCATGGACAATGTGAAGGTGCCCAAGGCGAACCGCATCCACGACGAGAACAAGGGCTGGGACGTCGCGAAATACTTACTCGGTCACGAGCGCGAGATGATCTCCGGCATGGGCCTCGGCCATGGCGGGCGCAATCCGCTGATCGAGGGGGCGATCGCGACGATCGGGCTCGATCATGACGGGCGGCTGGCAGACCCGGTGCTGCGCACGCAGATCGCGCTGTTCGAGGTGCGGGCCAAGGCGTTCGCGGCGATGTCCGAACGCTTCATCGACGAGCTGAAGGCCGGGCGGGCGCATCCGGCGCAGCCGAGCATGATGAAATATGTCGGGACCGAGCTCAACAAGGATCGGCACGAACTGCTGATGGCGGCGGGCGGATCGGACGCGCTGGAATGGGAGAGCGAGCGGTCGAACACCGGCGCCGGCCCCCGCGCCTGGCTGCGGACCAAGGCGAATTCGATCGAGGGCGGCACGTCGGAAGTGCAGCTCAACATCATCGCCAAGCGCATCCTCGAACTGCCGGGCGCATAGACCATCGATCCCCCTCCCGCGCGGAGGGGGCTCAGGAGACGATCAATGCCTCTCTACCTCAATGACGAACAGACGATGCTGCGCGATACCGCGAAGGACTTCGTCGCCGAACATGCCCCGGTGTCGCACCTCCGCGCGCTGCGCGACGCCGACGATGCGACCGGCTTCAGCCGCGACTTGTGGAAGCAGTTCGCGGAAATGGGCCTCAACGGCATCCTGATCCCCGAGACGCAGGGTGGCCTCGGCCTCGGCCATGTCGAGGCGGGGGTGGTGCTGGAGGAGATCGGGCGCAACCTGTCCCCCTCCCCCTTCCTCGCCACCGCGGTCGCGGCGGTCGCAGCGCTGCAAGGATCGGCGCAGGCGGAGCGCTGGTTCCCCGGCATCGTCGCGGGCGACACCGTCGCCGCACTGGCGATCGACGAGGGCGCCAAGCACCGCGACCGGATCGCGATGACCGCGGCGCGATCGGGCAACGGCTTTCGCCTGACCGGCGCCAAGCAGTTCGTCGCCCATGGCCATGTCGCCGACCTGCTGATCGTCGCGGCGCGCACGGCGGGATCGCCCGACGAGGCGGAAGGCGTCACCCTGTTCGCCGTCCCGCGCGATACCGCCGGCCTGACCGCCACGCCCGAACGCCTCGCCGATTCGAGCCTCGCGTCGCGGATCGCGTTCGAGGGGGTCGAGGTGGATGCCGATGCGGTGATCGGCGAGGTCGATGCGGGGCGCACCCCGCTCGGGCGGCTGCTGCGCGCCGGACGTACCGGCGCCGCGGCGGAGCTGCTTGGCGTCGGCGGCGGCGCGATGGACATGACCGTCGGCTACCTCAAGGAGCGCAAGCAGTTCGGCGTCGCGATCGGCAGCTTCCAAGCGCTCCAGCACCGTGCCGCGCATCTTTATGCCGAGATGGAGGTGGCGCGCGCCGCGGTGCTGAAGGCGCAGCAATTGCTCGACGGCGGCGCGGATGCGGACGATGCGGTGTCGATCGCCAAGGCGATGACCGGCATGGCGACGACGCTGAGCGTGCAGGAGGGCATCCAGATGCATGGTGGCATCGGCATGACCGACGAATATGACATCGGTTTCTACATGAAGCGCGCGCGCGTGCTCGCCGAGATGTTCGGCGACGTCGGCTTCCATGCCGACCGGCTGGCGAAGGCGGCGGGCTATTGATGGCGGCGTTCACCGAACGCTCGCCCGAAGAGCTGGCGGCGATGCTCGTCACCCTGCTCGACGTCGAGGAAATCGACACCGATCTCTACCGCGGTTCGCGCCAGCCCGGCGGGCGGGGCCGCGTGTTCGGCGGACAGGTGATCGCGCAGGCGTTGCAGGCAGCGCAGCGCTCGGTCGCGGGCAAGGACGCGCACTCGCTCCACGCCTATTTCATGCGTCCCGGCGACGAGAATTTCCCGATCGTCTATCAGGTCACCCGCGATTTCGAGGGCAAGAGCTTCGCGACGCGGCGCGTGGTCGCGACACAGCAGGGGCAACCTATCCTCACCATGGCGGCCTCGTTCCAGACGCCCGAGGACGGCCTGCATCATCAGGATGTCATGCCCGACGTGCCGGCTCCCGAGACGCTGAGGTCCGAACGCGAACTGCGACAGGCGGTCGCACATCAGGTGCCGGAGAAATACCGCGATTTCTTCACGCGCCGGCAGAATGCGATCGAGATGCTGCCGCTCTATCCGCGCAGCTGGTTCGCGCCCGAGAAGCGCCCGCCCAACAACGCCGCCTGGTTCCGCACCGCCGCCGCCATCGGCGACGATCCGGCGGTACACCGCGCGGCGCTGGCCTATGCCTCCGACATGGCATTGCTCGCGACGGCGATGATGCCGCACGGCGTCAACTGGCTGATGCCAGAGATGCAGACCGCTAGCCTCGACCATTCGCTATGGATCCACGAACCCTTTCGTGCCGACGAATGGCTGCTCTACACCACCCAGAGCCCCTGGGCCGGCCATGCACGCGGCATGAACCGCGGCAGCATCTTCACCGCCGACGGACGGCTGGTCGCGAGCGTCGCGCAGGAGGGGCTCATCCGAAGACGCGCGCCACGGGACTGAGTGGTCAATCGACGATCGCGTCCGGTTCGCCTGCTTTTGCGGGAGTGCCGGGTTTGCGCATGACGTAGAGGACGCGGTCGACGCAGCCGACATAGCCCGTGCCGGCGGTCTTCAGCGTGGCGCCGCGGATCATCGCCATTGCCGCGTCGCCGAATTCCGCGCTCGGCTCCGCTTTCAGGACGCGGATGTTGCCGGTCTGGCCCCAGGGCGCGACGTCATAGGCGACCACCGCCCACCCTTCGATGCTGCGCCGCCAATAGGGCGTCGGATAGCGAAGCGCCGGCGCCTGATTCCAGCTGTGGTCGTGCGGACAGGTCGCCCCGACCGGCCGCATCTCGTCCTCCGTCGGCGCTGCGGGCGCGGGGAGGATCGCGGCATTCTTGTAATAGGGATAGAAGCATCCCGTCCGTGCGCCGCGTTCGAACCGAGAGCGCGCGACCGCCTCCCGCGAGGCGCGATCGAGCGCCAGCGTGCCGCTGCCGCCGATCGTCCGCACGTTGCGCGGCCTGCCCGATCGGTCGAGGTCGTAGGCGGTCATGCTCCACGTCCGGTATCCCGGCTGATCCGGCATCGTCCTGAATGCCGGAAAGGCGCGCAGCAGCACGTCGGGCGCGGGATCGGTGCAATCGGCGCCGGGCGTCTTCAACCGATCCCAGATCGCCGCGGTCGGCCGCGTCGCTGGGAACACCGAATAGGCCATCACGTCCTCGATCGGAGCGGCGGCGATCGGCGTGAGATCGGCAGAGAACGTGGCGGTGCAGCGCGTCCGTGCCGCGCCGGGTGCGAAGCGGCTCGCCGCGAAGGCGGGGACGACGTCTTCTGCGTCGGGGACGTAGACGAAGCCGCCGACGGTGCGGCGCGCGATCGACAACGGGCGCCCGTCCTCATCGATACGAAAGTCCAGCGTCAGCGTGCGTCGCGGACTGACACCGTTCCAGCCCAGGAACCGCTGCGGCTCTGGCACCCGGACCGCCGCCTGCGCTACGAGCCCGACACCCGCAGTATCGGCACAAAGCACCGGACTCATTACCCAACGGCCGAGTTCCTGCCGTGGCGATGCCACAATACCGGTGTTCGGACCGGCAGAGCGGGGAACCAGTGTGATCGGTTCTACGCTCTGGACGGCGGGGGCTGCCAGAAGAGTGGTCGCGAGAATCAGGCTCATCCCCACATCCTGACCCGCACGGGTTACCGCTTCAAGTCATTCAGACCGCCGTTTTGCCAAATTCCTGGCGGGTCACCGGATGGCTCGAGGACAGGCCGCCGTCGACCGCGATCGCCTGTCCGTTGACGTAGCTGGCATCGTCGGAGGCGAGGAACAGCGCGACCTTCGCCAGTTCATCGGGCTGCGCGCCGCGGCGTAACGGATTGAGGCGGCCGAGACGGTCCATCTTGCCGGCGTCGCGGGCATAGTCGAACGTCGGCCGGGTCATCCCCGTCTCGGTCAGGCCGGGACAGATCGCGTTGACGCGGACATTGCTGCCCGACAGCTGCTGCGCCGCCACCGCCGCCAGATTGATGACCCCCGCCTTGGACGCGGAATAGGCGGGAGAGCCCGCGCCGGATCGGATGCCGGCGACGCTGGCGGTGAGGACGATCGCGCCCTGCCCGCGTTCGGCGATCCGCGGCGCGGCATGCTTGATCGCGAGGAATGGCCCGATCAGGTTGACACGCAACACGTCGGTAATGAGCGCGACGTCGGTATCGAAGATATTGGCCATGCCCCCCGAAATGCCGGCATTGGCGAACATGACGTCGAGTCCGCCGAACCGGTCACAGGCCAGCGCGATGGCGCGGACGACGTCCTCCTCGACACCCGCATCGATGCGGATGGCATGAGCGGTGCCGCCGTTCGCGACGATCGCCGCCGCGGTTTCGTCGGCGCCCTCCGTCCGGTCGGCGACGATCACCTGCCCGCCTTCGCCGGCGAATAGGATAGCTGCCGCACGGCCGATGCCGCTGCCTGCCCCGGTGACGACGATCGATTTGCCGGTGAAACGCGCCATCAGATCGTCACCCCGCCGTCGACGACCATCGCCTGACCGGTCATGTAGCGACCGGCATCGGACGCGAGATAGACGACCGCGCCGGCGATATCGATCGGATCGCCGAGGCGTCGCAGCGGCGTATGCTGGCTCGATCGCGTCTCCGCCTCCGGCGTGTCCCACAAGGCACGGGCGAAGTCGGTCTTGATGAGGCCCGGCGCGATGCAATTCACCCGCACATTGTCGGGGCCGTATTCGACCGCATAATTGCGCGCGAGCTGAAAGTCCGCCGCCTTCGACACGTTGTATGCGCCGATCATCGGCGACCCGCGCAACCCGCCGATCGACGAGACGATGACGACCGATCCGTCGCGACGCTGCCGCATCTCGGGCACCACCATCTGGATCAGCCAGTGGTTGGACAGGATGTTGTTGTCGAGGATCTTGCGGAACTGGTCGTCGGCGATGCCCTCCATCGGACCGTAATAAGGGTTGGATGCAGCGTTGCAGACGAGCACGTCGATGCGGCCGAACGCGCGGCGGGTTTCGTCGACGAGATGCTGCAGCGCCTCCTTCGACGAAATGCTGGCGGCGACCGCAATCGCACGCCCCTCGCCGAACGCCGCGTTGATCTCGGCGGCGACCGCGTCGCAGGCGTCCTGCTTGCGGCTGCTGATGACGACGCGGGCGCCGGCGCGGGCGAGTTCGACCGCGCTGGCCTTGCCGATCCCGCGCGAGGAACCGGTGATGACGGCGACCTTGCCGGTCAGATCGAAGAGCGACATGTAACCCTCTCGGATAGGTGAATTATGCCCCAGCCGCCTGGGCAAAATGCCAGCTCGCGGCGGCGAGACGATGGACCTGCGCCGCGGAGCGTTCGGCCTGCGCGCTGGAGGCGGTGCCGTCGACGATCCGCTTCTTGATGCCCTGGACGATGCCGGTCAGGCGGAAGAGGTTGTACGCGAAATACCAGTTGAGATCGGGCACGCCGTCGCGGCCGGTGCGCGCGCAATAGCGCTGCGTCATCGCCTCGATCGTCGGGATGCCGGTGTCCGGCCCGGTCCGCCCCTTCACGCCCGAGCGCCCTTCGGGTTCGGTCACCCAGCTCATCAGGAAATAGCTGAAATCGGCCAATGGATCACCGAGCGTCGACAACTCCCAGTCGAGCACGGCAATCACGCGCGGTTCGGCGGGCGCGAAGATCATGTTGTCGATGCGATAGTCGCCATGGACGATCGACGTCCGCGTCTGTTCGGGTACGGTGCGCGGCAGGAAGGCGATGAGGCTCTCCACCTCGGGCATATGTTCGGTTTCGCTGGCGCGATATTGTTTCGTCCAGCGCTCGACCTGCCGCGCGAAGTAATTGCCGGGCTTGCCGTAATCGCCCAAGCCCGCGGCGACGTGGTCGGTGTTGTGCAGGTCGGCGAGCGTATCGACCATCGCATTGTAGATGCCGGTGCGCTCCGCCGGCGCGTGATCCGGGAGCGTCCCGTCCCACAGGTTGCGCCCGTCGGCGAGCGCCATGACGTAGAACATCGATCCGATGACGGTGTCGTCGGTGCACAGACCATAGGGTTTGGCGACCGGGAAGCCGGTCGGATACAGGCCGGCGATCAGGCGATATTCGCGATCGACCGCGTGCGCGGACGGCAGCAGCGGCCCGAACGGCTTGCGACGCAAGACATAGGCGCCCGACGGGCTGTCGACGCGATAGGTCGGGTTGGACTGGCCGCCGGCGAACTTGGCGTAGGTGAGCGGGCCGGTGAAGCCGGCGACGTTCGCCTCCATCCAGGCGGTGAGATTCGCATCGTTGAGCCGGTCTTTTTCCGGGACGGGGATGGTGTCGGTCATGCTGTAATGGTCATCCCTTCATCGTCATTCCCGCGAAAGCGACAATCCTCACACGCTGACGTTGCGGCTCTTTCACACATGTGGCGGCTTTGGATCCCCGCCTGCGCGGGGATGACGGAAGCGGGACGACAGGGCGTCATCCGAAGGTAATCACGCTGCGGGTGGCATCCCCCTTGCGCAGCTCGTCGAAGGCGTGGTTGATCCGCTCCAGCGGCATGCGATCCGCGATGATCGTGTCGAGATCGAGCTGCCCGCGCATGTAGAAATCGACCAGCCGCGGAATATCGACCGGGAAGCGGTTGCTGCCCATCAGCCCGCCTTGCAGCTTCTTGCCGGACAGCAGGTCGATCGCCGACAGGCCGACCTTCTCGGTCGGCGGCAACATGCCGAGGATCGTCGCGGTACCGCCGCGGCGCAGCACCTTGACCGCAGTCGCGGCGCTCTGCGGGCGGCCGACCGCCTCGATCGCATGATGGACGCCGCCCTTCGTGATCTCGACCACCTCGTCCGCCGCGGTGTCGGACAGCGCGTCGATGCTGTGCGTCGCGCCCAGCTTTTCGGCGAGCGCGCGCTTTTCCGGCACCGGATCGAGCGCGATGATCTTGCCCGCGCCGGCGATTTTGGCGGCGTTGACCGCGGCGAGGCCGATGCCGCCGCACCCGACGACGCACACCGTCTCGCCCGGCGTCACGTCGGTAGTGTTGAAGACCGCGCCCGCCCCCGTCGTCACAGCACAGCCGATCAGCGCCGCGCGGTCCATCGGCATGTCGGGGTCGATCGCGACGCAGGCATGTTCATGGACCAGCATCATCTCGGCATAGGCGGACAGGTTGAGCATCTGCGCCACCGGCCGGTCGCCGAGCGTCAGCCGGGGGGCTGCCCCCTTCGGCCGCCGTACGCCCGCATCGACGCACAGGAACATGCGGCCGGTAACGCAGAATTCGCACTGGCCGCAAAAGGCGCTGAGGCAGGTGACGACATGGTCGCCGACCTTGACGGTGCGCACCTCGCTGCCGACCGCCTCGACCACGCCGGCGGCCTCGTGGCCGGGGATGGTCGGGAGTGCATGCGGATAGATGCCGTCGACGAAGTGCAGGTCCGATCGGCAGACGCCGACCGCGACGGTGCGGATCAGCACCTCATGCGCCGCCGGGTTCGAGACGGCGACCTCCTCGATGCTGAGCGGCTGTTTCGGTTCGAAAAGGACGGCGGCTTTCATCGTGCGGAGCCTTGTTGCTGGGCGACCGGCCTGCCTACCCCGTCGTCCCGGCGAACGCCGGGATCCATGGTTGCAAACGGTCGGAGATAAGCGCCGTCGCCGACGCTTCGTGTCGATGGGTTCCGGCGTTCGCCGGGTTGACGATCGGGCAAAGGACCGGCTTCCCCAATCACCGCGTCGGCCGCTCCGCGGCATAGTCGCCGTATTTCCCGAACTCGGCGCGGGCGATGGCGCGGTTGTGGACCTCGTCCGGACCATCGGCGAAGCGCAACGTGCGCATCGCAGCCCAGGCATGGGCGAGGTGGAAATCCTGGCTGACGCCGCCGCCGCCGTGCGCCTGGATCGCATCGTCGAGGATCTGCAGCGCCATCGTCGGTGCGGCGACCTTGACCATCGCGATCTCGAGCTGCGCCGATTTGTTGCCGGCCTTGTCCATCATGTCCGCGGCCTTGAGACACAGTAGGCGCGTCATTTCGATGTCGATCCGGGCCTTTGCGATGCGTTGTTCCCATACCGAATGATCCGCGAGCCGCTTGCCGAAGGCGACGCGGCCGAGCAGCCGCTTGGCCATCGCCTCGATCCCCGTCTCGGCCACGCCGATCGTCCGCATGCAATGGTGGATGCGCCCCGGCCCGAGCCGCCCTTGCGCGATCTCGAACCCCCGCCCCTCGCCGAGTAGCACGTTCTCGACCGGCACGCGCACGTCCTTCATCACCACCTCGCCATGGCCGTGCGGCGCATGGTCGTAGCCGTAGACGGTGAGCATCCGCTCGATCGTCACGCCGGGCGCGTCCATCGGCATCAGGATCATGCTCTGCTGCGCATGGCGCTTCGCCGAGGTATCGGTCTTGCCCATGACGATCGCGACTTTGCAGCGCGGATCGCCGACGCCCGAGGACCACCATTTGCGGCCGTTGATGACGTAATGATCGCCATCCCTCACCATCGAGGTTTCGATGTTGGTCGCATCGGACGAGGCGACCGCGGGTTCGGTCATCAGAAAGGCGGAGCGGATCTGCCCGTGCATCAGCGGGCCGAGCCATTGCTCCTTCTGTTCGCGCGTACCGTAGCGGTGGAACACCTCCATGTTGCCGGTGTCGGGCGCGGAACAGTTGAACACCTCCGACGCCCAGCCCACCTTGCCCATCTCCTCGGCGCACAGGGCATATTCGAGGTTGGTGAGCTGCGTCCCTTCGAAGGCGAAGCTGTCGTCGACATGGGTCTGGCCGGAATTGGGCGGCATGAAGAAATTCCACAGGCCGGCGGCCTTCGCCATTTCCTTGCATGCCTCGATGACCGGGATCACCTTCCAGCGCTCGCCCTCATGCTCCTGCGCGTCATGTTCGGGGATCCGGGGCCGGATCTCCTGGTCGATGAAGCTGCGCACCCGATCGCGGAAATAGGTCTCGCGCTCGCTGAGGGTGAAGTCCATGTGGCTCTCTCCAAACGTCTTTGACCGGGGGTTTAGGCCGTACCGTACATTCGGTAAAGTCCCGCAGAGCGGTCGATGGCCGCTTTTTCACGCCTGGACGCGTGGCCCGCCAGAAAACACTGTTTCTTCGAAAGCGCAGTCGATACACTGGCAGGATGAACCAGACGGGGGCGGACGCCGGCAGCGGCGGGAGCGAAATCGGCAACGGGGAAGAACAGGGAACGAAGCGCTTCCGGGCGAAGCGTGACGCGATCCTGTCCGCCGCGGCGGAGGCGATCAACGAACAGAGCGCAAAGGGCATGACCTTCGCCGACGTCGCGCGGCGGGTAGGGCTGAACACCACCAGCGTCACCTATTATTTCAAGCGCAAGGAGGATCTGGCGGCGGCGGCGTTCGAGCATACGCTCGAACAGTTGCTGGCGATGATCGACGAGGCGATGGCGGCACCGACCCCGCGGGAGCGCGTCCGTCGCTATCTGTCGCTCAACATGGACCGGCTGGCGCGGGTGCAGCGCGGCGAGGATCGCGCGATGGCGGTGCTGTCCGATCTTCGCGCCACAGAAGACCCGAACCGTACCCGATTGCTAAATCGCTGGCGCGAGGTGTTCCGGCGAACCCGCGCGCTGTGGGGCCCGGCGACGTCGCGGGCGCAGACCGACCTTTTCGGCGCGCGGGCGCATGTACTGCTGGAGAACACCTTCTGGCTGCCGGTGTGGCTGGTCCGGTACGAGCCCGACCAATATGACCGGGTCGAAGCGCGGCTGATGGACGTGTTCGAGCGCGGCATCGCGGGGGCGGACGTGCGCTGGGCGCCGGTGCCGATCGACCTCGAGCATGAGGAGATCGAGCCGGGTCGCGCCGCCTTCCTGCTCGCCGCGACGCGGCTCATCAACGAACTGGGCTATCGCGGTGCGTCGGTGCAGCGGATCGCGGCGGAGCTGAACGTCACCAAGGGCAGCTTCTACCACCATCTCGACGCCAAGGACGATCTGGTGATCGCCTGCTACCGCCGCAGCTTCGACACGATCAGCGATGCGCAGCGGCTGGCGGACGAAGCCGGCGGCTCGCACTGGCAGCGACTGGCGAGCACGATCGCGACCTTGCTCGACGTCCAGTTCGCCGAACGCGCGCCGCTGTTGCGGACGACTGCGCTAAGCGGCCTGCCGGGGGTCGTCCGCACCGCGATGGTCGACCGCTCGAACCGCATCGCGCGCCGCTTCGCGGGAACGATCATGGACGGGATCGCCGAAGGATCGATCCGCGCCGTCGATGCGCTGGTGGCAGCGCAGGCGCTGATGGCGCTACAGAATGCGGCGTTCGACATGCGCAAATGGGCGGCGACGATGCCGCGCGAACGGGCGATCGGTATGTATGCCTCGACGTTGCTGTTCGGACTGTTCGACGACCGGGCTTTGCCGGCGGCTTGATGGTTCGCGCAGAGGCGCGGAGGGCGCAGAGAGAATAAGGGTTTTTACGAAGGCGCGAAGACGCAAAGATGTTGCCGGCGAGGCTAGATCGTCACCCGGCATAGGCTGTGATGAGAGCCTGCGGCGCCCCGAAAGGTCCACCTTCGCGTCTTCGCGCCTTCGCGCGAACATCTACCTTATTCGTGCGAAACCGGAATGCCCGCGACGCGATCAATAGTCGTTGAGGCGGGCGAAGCGTTCGCGATGGAAGGCGGAGTTGCCCCACATCGCCTCCAGCACCGCAGCGCGCTTCATGTAGAAGCCGGCGTCGTGTTCGTCGGTCATGCCGATGCCGCCGTGGAGCTGGATCATCTCGCGAGTCACCAGTTTCGCGGTGTCGCCGGCGACCGCCTTGGCGAGGCTGACCGCCTGATCGCGATCGGAGCGGCCGGAATCGATCGCCTCGAGCGCGCCCTCGACCACCGAGCGCATCAGTTCGAGCTCGGTCAGCATCTTCGCCATGCGATGCTGCAGCGCTTGGAAGGTGCTGAGCGCCTGACCGAACTGGACGCGGGTCTTGAGATAGTCGTTGGTGGTGGCGAACGCTTGTTCGGAGAGGCCGAGCAATTCGGTTGTGACCAGCGCGGTGGCGTAATCGACCACGCGCGCCGTCAGATCGACGCCGCCGAGCCGGACCGCGGGGGCGTCGTCGAAGCGCACCTCGGCATGGCTGCGCGCATCGGCCATGCGGCGCGGCGAGCGGCGGACGCCCGCGTCGCCGGCGACCAGATACAGGCCGTCCTGCGCCGCGACGACGAACAGCGCGGCGCTGTCGCCCTCCGCGACGAACAGCTTGGTGCCGGTCAGGCGACCACCCTCGACGCGCGTCGCGATCGGGCCGCCGTGCACCGGGCCCTCGTCGATCGCGAGCGTCGCGACGACCTCGCCCGAGGCGATGCGCGGCAGCCAGTCGGATCTCGCCGCCTCGCTCTCGCCGAGCACGATCGCGCTGGCGGCGGGGCCGGTCGAGGCGAGCGGACTGGCGGCAAGGTTGCGCCCCAATTGCTCGACGACCATGCCGAGCGACAGATAGCCGAGCGCTGATCCGCCATGCTCCTCCGGAATGACGATGCCGCCCCAGCCCATCTGGCCGATCTCGGCCCAGGCGGCGGCGTCATAGCCCTCCGCCGGCGCAGCGTTGCGCAACTTGCGAAAGGCGGTGACGGGCGATTCGTTGTCCGCCCATTCGCGCGCCATGTCGCGCAGCATCGTCTGTTCTTCGGTGAGGACGGCCATGTCTGTTCCTGCAAAATTGGCGGGAGGATCGGCTTGCGCCGTCCCCCCGCTCCCCTCCAACGGGTGCCCGGTTACTGGTGGTCCAGCATGCCGAGAATGCGTTTGGCGACGATGTTGTTCTGGATTTCGGAACTGCCGCCGTAGATCGATACCGCCTTGCCCCACAGCCATGTGCGGGTCTGCGCGAGTTCGGCCTCGGAGAAGCCCTCGCCCTCCCAGCCGAGGCCGTTCATGCCCATGATCTCGATGCCGAGCTCGGCGCGATCCTGCGTGATGCGGGCGCCGACGTTCTTCATGATCGAGGTCGCGGCCGACGGGCCGGCATTGGACTTCGCCTCCAGCGCCGCGCGACGCAGCGTCAGCATGAAGGCGCGCGTGTCCATCTCGTGCCGGACGAGGCGCATGCGCAGGTCGGCGTCGGACAGGCGGCCGGCGTCATCGGTGCCGCGATAGTCCTTGGCGACCTGGCTCAACGGCTTGCCGGCGAGCAGGCGCCCGGCCGAACCGCCACCGCCCGACAGGCTGGAGCGTTCGTGCTGGAGCAGGCGCTTGCCGATCGTCCAGCCCTCGCCCTCGCGCCCGACCAGATTGCCCTTGGGCACCTTCACGTCGGTGAAGAAGGTCTCGCAGAACGGCGACGCGCCGGAGATCAGGCGGATCGGCTTCACCTCGACGCCGGGCGAATCCATGTCGATCAGCAGGAAGCTGATGCCCTCATGCTTCTTCGTCCGGTCGGTGCGGACCAGCGCGAAGCATTTGTCGGCCCATTGCCCGCCGCTGGTCCACGTCTTCTGGCCGTTGACGAGATAATGATCGCCCTTGTCCTCGGCGGACATCTGCAGGCTGGCGAGGTCGGAGCCGGCGCCGGGCTCGGAATAGCCCTGGCACCAGCGCACCGCGTTGCGCGCGATCGCCGGGATATGTTCCTGCTTCTGCTCCTCGGTGCCATATTCGAGCAGGGTCGGGCCGAACATCATCACGCCCATGCCGCCGATCGGATTGGCGGCACCGATACGCGCCATCTCCTCCTGCAAGACCCGCGCCTCGGCACGCGACAGGCCGCCGCCGCCATAGGCCCGCGGCCAGGTCGGCACCCCCCAGCCCTTGTCGCCCATTGCCTTCGTCCAGGCGGCCTCGTCCGGGGTCGGATCGTGCGGCCCTTCCAGTGCGGACAGGCCGGCATCCTGATGCGCGAGGCTTTTCGGGAAATGATCGGCGAGCCAGGTCCGCGCCTCTTCGCGAAAGGCGGCGAGCGGGTCGAGTTCGGCGGCGGTTGCCATCGGGATCTCCTGAAACCCGAATCTGAAGATCGGGTATGTCGCGGCAGGCCATGCCACGAAAGATCGGACATGCAAAGCCCCGCCATTGGCTCCGCCGCGACGATCGGGCACAACCCTGCCGGGCTGGGCGGGAGATCGACATGCGGTTCGGGCATAAGGCGGTGCCGATGGCGCTGGCGGCGGTGCTGATCGACACGATCGGCTTCGGCATCGTCGCGCCGGTGTTTCCCGCGTTGCTGACCAGCCTGGGCCATGCCGATATCGAACATGCGACGCGGATCGCGGGCTGGATGCTGGTCGTCTATGCCGCGGCGCAATTCGTCGCCGGGCCGGTGCTCGGCAACCTGTCCGACCGGTTCGGACGGCGGCCGGTGCTGATCGCATCCATGCTGAGCTTCGGGATCGACTATGCGGTGATGGCGGTCGCCCCCAGCGTCGCCTGGCTGTTCGTCGGGCGTGCGGTCGCCGGCATCGCGGGCGCGGTTTATGGCCCGGCGGGATCGGTGATCGCCGACGTGACGCCGCCCGAACGGCGCGGCGCGACTTTCGCGCTGATCGGCGCCGCGTTCGGGCTGGGCTTCATCATCGGGCCGGCGCTGGGCGGGCTGTTTTCCCTGTGGGGGCCACGCGCGCCCTTCCACGCCGCGGCGGCGCTGGCGCTGGTCAACGCCGCGGTGATGCTGGTGGCGATGCCGGAAACGCTGGCGGTGGAGAACCGGCGCCCGTTCCGCCTGCGCGACGCGCATGTCGTCGGCGCGTTCCGGCCGCTGTTCCACGCCGGCCATGCCGCACCGCTGCTGCTCGCCATGTTTCTCTGGCAGTTGGCGCACATGGTCTATCCGGCGACGTGGAGCTTCTGGGCGACCGCACGATTCGGCTGGGATGCCAAGGCGATCGGCTGGAGCCTCGCCTTCGTCGGGCTGGTGTCGACGATCGTCCAGGGCGGGCTGACCGGGCGTGCGATCACCCGCTTCGGCGAGCGGCGGGCGCTGCTGATCGGGCTGGTCGCGGGCGGCGGCTCGTTCCTCGCCTTCGCGGCGGTGAGCGCGAGCTGGCAGGTCTATCTGCTGTTCTGCACCAGCGCGCTGTCGGGCTTCGCGATGCCGGCGATGCAGGGGCTGATGTCGCGCATGGTCGATGCGACGCGGCAGGGGCAGTTGCAGGGTGGGCTCGGGTCGATGGGCAGCGTCTCGGCGATCATCGCGCCGCTGTTGCTGACGCAGGTGCTGGCGTGGGGGATCGATCACGGCTTTCCGGGCGCGGCGTTCGTGATCGCGGGGGTGCTCGGGCTGGCCGCCGCGGGAATCGTGGTGGCTCGGGTGCGGGTGGCTGCTGCGTCGTAGAAGGATTGGTTCGCGCGGAGACGCGGAGACGCGGAGATGGTGCGCCGGGGGTGAGCGTACCGATCCCCTCCCCGCACGCCGC
>Ga0209630_10000305_pt1 | contig 56982 bp, 35 predicted proteins | sample COG_01_FD_184745 | JGI IMG/M metagenome (GOLD analysis project Ga0209630, IMG submission 184745) | Pelagic Microbial community sample from North Sea - COGITO 998_met_01 (SPAdes) (version 2) | ecosystem: Environmental > Aquatic > Marine > Neritic zone/Coastal water | place: Helgoland, sampling...
ACAACAAAGGATGCGTTGGAACGCGCGTTATCGCGACACGAGAAATACGTTTCCTCTTCTTCCGAAGGACGGTTCGCCGAAGATCTAGGTATGCACCTTCTTTCTTTCGTTCTTTCTCTCTCTGCTGTAAAAAACGAACTGACTCGAAATTCAATCTCTTCTCTCTGTAAAGCGGAAAACAGAAAAGACGCGACGAGAAAAGTCGCCAAACTGACGTCCACGTTAGTCTCCGGCATCAATCGAGGCGTCTTGGAGGTGTTTGAAAACCAAAAAGAAGTCGAGAAAGAGGCGAAAGTGTTGCAGAAAAAAGTGGACGCGTTCAAGTGCGAAAGCCGAACGTGGGTGAAGAGTTTACGCGACTTCGACGAGTCGTTGAAATCAATCGGAGATTTTGAGAATTACGTGATGACGCTGGAAAACGAGTTAAAAGGAATCGCCGAAGAACTGAAGAAGAGGAAAGAGCAGTGAAGTAGTTTAGTAGTTATGCGTACCTAGAGATGTTTGTATTGATAAGACTTGTTGTAATACCATTTTGCTTTCGCGATAAAAGCGCGTATGTTTAAAAACGTGTTAATGTTTTTCTCTCTCTCTTTCTCTCTCTCTCTCTATTTCTAAAAAAGCTATTCATGCATTTGCGCGTCGACGACGCCGGCAACTGTTGCTGCTCTGCAAAAGAGTCTTTCGTTCAGCGCTCTCGCGATGGACTGTTTCGCGTGTTCGGCGGCGACGCCTTCCGCCTCTCGAGCGGCGGCGCGCAACTTTTCGCTGTCCGCGCCGCCGCGGATAGCTTTTAACGTTTTCGCGTCGAGGAGGCTCGTTGTTGCAGTCGCAGCAGCGCCGGAAGTTTTCTGCGCAGTTGCTTTCTCCTTCCTTTCTTTACCGCCACCGCCAGAACCATTTCCGGCGGCGGCGACGTTGGCGTCGTCGTCGTCCAAAAGCAAGGCCCGCATGCCGCCTTCCTCCTCCTCCATCTCTGCTCTTCCTCCTCCTCCTTTCTGACCACCACCTCCTAAACCACCAAACCCGTGGAATTCGTCTTCTACTAAAAACCCTCTCGACGCGTCAATCTTGCTCATCTTCTGCGCCACGTCCTTCACCGACGCGTCCACGAAATTCTTCGCCCCGGAACCCTTGCTCAAAGGCATCGAAGTAAAAGTCGAAGCCCAATACTCGTCCCACAAACGTTTTAAAATCTGTCCATCCAACGTTGATTTGAAAATCGAAATCGGCAACTCGTAGTACTTATCCTTGTGTACGCCGTAATCTTCAATCTTCGCCGACGGGACGAAATCGCCGACTCCCGAGGACGAACCTCCTCCGCCGCCGATCCTTCTCCCTCCTCTGCTGCTGCTCGTATCGGTATATCCCTCCGGATACGTTCTAAACGCGCCGATCTCCACTCTCCCACTCGCTTGACTCCTCACCGGATCGACCACAATCGCTAAATACGGATCGGTAAACATTTGATTCTGCGACTGCGTATCCACGTCGATGCCGCTCAACCAACATCCGTACCCCGGATGCGAGTGGTACCATCCAACCACGTGTTCCTCTCGCCCGTTTCTCTTCGCGCAATCGTTGTATTCAATCATGTACTCGTTCGCCTCCGATTGCGCGGACACTCTCGTTTCCGTCCCTTCCACCGGTAACGGAAACGCGTCCGCGACGATAAACTTCCCGTCTCGCGTCACTTTCCCTTGCAACAACCCCATCACTTCCAACTCCCCGCCTCGTTTCGCGTGCGTGCTGATTTTAATCAGCGCCAAAGCGGATAATTTCACCTCGGTAAAAAACTTCGCGTCTTTCTTCCACGGTTTTTCTCTGTCGATAGCTTTGTACTCCTCGCGGTCGTACTCGAACAGTTGATCGTCCGCGCTCATCTCCACGATTTCATTCGCCAACTCGAACCGAAATCTTTCCCGTAAACTCGTTCTCATCGTCTCTCGTTTCCGTTCTTCTTCTTCCTCCTCCTCGTCGTCGTCTGGAACAGAGAAAATCGTCTTCATCTTCGCCAAGTAGTGTCGATCGTCAAACGAGTCGTTAAAACCTCTTTACGCTCGTATAACTTTACCAGTACGTGTGATGAGATCTCTTTTTTTTGAGGACGAAAAACACGAAAGTTTCCAACTGTCTCATCTGTGTCTTACTTACAGAGCAACGAATACGTATGCGTAACACATATGTGATGACAAAAAGATGATGATAATAAATTTACAAAGAGCTACTAGTACTCCTACTAGAGCAGCAGTACAAAAGTGGTGGTATTCTCTACTTTTATGCGTGATGATGATGATGTGTGTTTTAGTGTGTCGTTGACGAGGAGACGTCAATCCGAGTACCTGTACTGTTCGTCCTCTTCCGAGGACGAGTAGGCGTCGTCGCCGCCGGAGGAATCCGAGAAGAAGTCTTCCTCGCACGTTTGGGTTTCGCACAAACCCATTCTCGGCGCTTCGGTTTCCTCGTCCTCTTCTTCTTCGTTCCAACCGCCGTATTTCGCTAAAAATGCGAGCGCGACGCCGTTCGTCCAACCGAAACCGGTTTGCGGCGCGTATTCGCCGCCGCGGCCGATGGCGCCGAAAAATCGGCAGTCGTATTTTTCGTGCATCGCGTGAGTGAGACGCAAGCCTTTAGAGACGGATTTACAATACTTGTGCGCTTCGGTTTTCGCGAAATTGGCGTAGATTTCGTTTTGTTCGCCGCCGTATTCGGAGACGCCTTCGACGAGCATGTGCGTGAGCGGCGCCCAGACGTTTGGGAAGTCCCACTGTTCTCCAGATTTGACCGTGGAGCACGCGATGCCGGCGACGTCCACGATCGGGGATTGACGTAAACTTTCGCACGCGTCCAGAGCTTCTTTGGAATTCTTCTCGAAAACGCCGCACCACAGAGGGACCCAATCCGAAGCGTACGGGCCTGCCGCGAAGGAGTATTCGTACACCGCGTCTGGATCGTCGAAGCGGTTGTTCTTGTGTAAAGAAGGATCCGTGGTCGTGCCGTCGATGTTGTAGGTATCAAATTTCGATCGTCTCAAGATAAGATCGCGCCAACGCTTTTCTGAATCGTCCCAAATGACCTCGTATATTGCATTTCTTCGAGTTTCCGCCATGATTTCGAATTGCGTTGCGAGTTCTTGAGCGTACTCAACCTCTTCGACCGATTCGACGTTTTGTTCCAACTGTCTCGCCAACCAAGCGATGTCCCGTTCCATTTTGTACATGAATCCGTTCAAATCCGCGGGAACGATTTTGGTCGTTCGGATTGTACGAATCGACTGTCGATCTTCGAACCATCGAGAGGAGAAATCGTGACCGGACTCTGCGGCGGAGGCAATGTCGCGAAACAAATCGGCGCGCAATCGATCGGTTTTCTCCTTGGAATCTTTGGAATCGCAAAACTTGTTACAAAACTCCTTCGCGGTGTCTAAATCTTCGCGATACGATTCCGGTCGAGGTTTCTCGGTATACGCCCAGTATCGCGATAACGTGTGTAAATTCCCAGTCTGTTGCGAGACAACGTTTATGCACTTTTCCGGCCTCGTCATGTATTTGTGCTCGCGTTGTAACAGCGGGACCGCGTATTTCAACAAATCGATATCTCGCGTCGATTCGTATACCGCGCGAACCGCGGTGGCTAATACAGGCGGTTGCGAGCGATTCAAATAATACACGCGACTTCCGTTCGGGACGTACCCGAACCGTTCCACCATAGAGAGTAGGTTTCGAATGACGCCCGTCGCGGTCGAGTACATGTCGCTCTCGAGTAATCCGAGCGCAACCCAATACGTGTCCCAATAATACGTTTCGCGAAAGCGTTCGCCAGGGACGATAGCTACGTGTGGCAAAGGAATTAAAGAGGATTTCTGTTGTTGTGGCGGCATGTGCGGCGGTTGCTTCTGAGGAAACGCGGGGTTGATTTGAAGCTGCGATTTTAACGACCCGGTCAGAGCGCTCACTCTGTCGTTCGTCGAGGAAGAAGAACCACCTCCACTAAACGCAGTTTGGACTTGTTGATTGGCCGCCATAGTCCTAGACTTTTTCGGCGACGCTAACGGCGAATTTGGAATCGGTCCTCTTGGCGTGTTTGATCCCGTCGCGTATTCTAACGGCGTCGCCTGTCGCTGGTTCGCCGACGGCGCTACGCTTCGCGCCAATAAAGGCCACGTGTTGTTACAGTGTCTGGCGAGCTGGATCGCCTTGGCGTGATGCTTATATGCCTCGTCGTCGTCGACTTCCCCTAAGCCGCCACCGCCTTTCTTCGCGCTCGAACTTTCTCCCATCATCGCCGCTTCTTCTTCGTCTTCTTGAATGCTATTCAATCTTCCCATGCTCGTGGATAACTTCACCGTCCCTCCTCCTCCGTTTTCGGCTAATATTTCCGGATGCAACAAATTTGCAATCACCGACGGCACTTCCGTCCAATCGTGCAACAAATGCACCAACGCGTTCGCCACCGTCCCTTCCTCGCCACTACCTCCGTTACCGTTACCAACGTTCACACCCATATCGTTCAATCCGCTCGGCCCGCTATAAAAATGCCCCTCGAAAAATTGCTTCATCACCTCCTCGTTCGTCTCGCTCTCTCTCTCCATAATCTGGTCTCTCCCAGACGCCCCCGCCGCCGCGCCTACCGACGTGCTCTCCTCGCCTCTCCCGCTCCCAATCATCCCACCTTCCCCTAATCGATTATTCCCAATGTTCAAAAAATTCGAAATCGTCAAACTCGCGCTCGTTCGAATCTCCGTGTCCACGAAATCTTTCGAGTCGAGAAAGTTCATCGATTGGTGCGCGGCGTCTAAAATAGCCGCGTTCGTGTACACTTCTTGCACCGACGTCAAGTGATGATGGTGCGAATCAAAACCGTGCGCGAACGATATATCGATCGCGGGCGAATCCGATCGAGGCGGGAGGCCGATTTCATCCTCCAGAAGTGGATTTTTGAACGGCGCCTTCCTCGTCGTCGTCGTCGTCTGCGTCTGAATCGTCTTCCCTCTCCCGTCGATGGTTTCAGCGGCGGCTTTTGAAGAAGTCGTCGTCGCGAAATTGTTCTTCTCGTTGGTGTTCGTCTCTTCTCCTCTCCTCTCTTTTTCGTCGAAGGAGGAGGACGTGTTGTTCATCATCATTTTCTTCTCGTTGTCCAGAGTTTGGCGCAACCTTTCAAAGTCTTCCTCGAAAAACGACCTCTCCTTTTCCTTTTCCTCCTCGTCTTTGTTCTCGTTTTGCTTCTCGAACGCGTTTAGTATTAAAACGCTCCCCCTCGTTTTTGTCGCTTTTCCTCGACGATGATAGTGATGATGACGCGTGCGTTCTTCAAAACCGGTTCGTCGTCGAGGAGGAAACCACCTACAGGTGGTGGTGGGGGAAACACACGACGACACGCCCGAGTTTTGTCTCTGTTGAATCGCAAACAACGCGGACGAACGAGAAGAGGAAGAAGTGCGGGAGGAGGAAGACCAACTCGTCGCGCGGGTGGTGATCGCAGTAGTAGTCGCAGTAAAAGCGGAGATGATGATGATGGTGATTGTGTGGTTGTAATGAGAGTTTTGCGTTTCTTCTTTCTCTCTCTCCGTTATAATAAATTGGAGCAAAACACGAGAGAGAAAAAGTGAGGACACACGTGCGGTAAACGAGTAGATGTTGCGCGACTACGAATACGAGTAGAATGTTGATGTTCTGTTACGTAACGTAATAAATCAGTTACCATCGACGTCTTTCATCAACTCCCCGATTAAATAACTCTGCACTCTCGGTCCGAACGCTTTCGCGTACGAGTCTCGGCTACAGCATCTCCCCATAAACTTGGCGACGTTTGGCCACCGTTTAAAGGAAACGCCTTGAAAAAACTGCGGCACGTAGAGTAAATACGCGGCAACCGCGACGTCGGCGACGCCGAATTGATCCCCGGATAACCACTCGCGTTTGCTCAAAACATCGTCCAATCGTCGCATTCCTTTGGTTTCGTTTTTAATCCCGGTATCGATGACGCGGCCGTTGATGTCTTCTTTGAAACAGATGGGATCTAACGACGCGTTCGCCCACAACACCCACGAATACGCGTTCGCTTTCGCCTCGTCGCTTTTCAACTCCCCGCACTTATCCGCCAAGTATAAAAGAATCGCCCCGGATTCAAAGAGCTCCACGTTTTCTTTGTGTCTCAACGCCGGGACTTGTCCGAACGGGTGTGGGTTCGACACGTCTCTCGGTTCTTTCAATTCGAATTGGACTTCCTTTTCGTACAGGTACCAGTTGATGAGCGGCGATCGCGAGCCTTGCGAGCCGTACAAGATGAATTCATCATTATTCGTAGTATTATTATTCTCGTTGTTATTAGTGCGAGTATTATTATCGCTGCTGCTGCTACTGTTGTTATAATTCGTATTCGTATTCTCGTCTTCGGAGGAGGAAGAGGCAGACAAAGAGGCGCTTCTTTTGGTCGCTCTCGTCGAAAACGATGCTGAAATGTTCTTCCGTCGTCTTTGAGGATGATGTCTCCGAGACTCCAAATCATCATCCATCTCCGCTTTCATCATCATCTTCGCCTGAAAAATCGTTCTCGTTGTCCTCCACCTCCCAAAACCACCTTTTTTAGGAGCAGTGGAAGTATTTGTCTTCTTTTTGTTCATCGTCATAAAAGTCGTCGAAAGAAGAGAACGTGATGATGATGAATGCGATGATGATGATGCCATCATCATCATGTTCCCCGGAAGAGAGAGAGAAGAGGAAAAAAAGTGAAGCAGCTGTGCTTCACTTAAAAAACGTCAAAAACACACAGATATGTCGACTGGCACACTTCTTTCGCAAACGACCCCGCTTTCAGTCGCTTTTAATAACCACCACCAGCGAGGAGGGCAACGAGGAGGACTTTTGCCCTCTTCTTCGTCTTCGAGCAGCCAATCGAGTGCGAGAAAAAGCACGTGCTCGTCAAAGAAATTAGCATCCTCCAGAACGTATTATCCATTGGTACGAAGGAATGTCGTCATCGGATGCGCATCGTCGTCCTCGTCCTCGTCGCACTCGCAATCAACGCGCGTTCTTCGACAAAAAAGAAGTCACAATCAACGAACGACGAAAAGAGGGGAAATGAATACGTGCCAAATGGGAAAAAAAGGCGGCGCATTCCTGAAAGAATTCGCCCCGGAACCGACGGAAGAAGAGAAGAAGAAAAAAGAGGAACGAGAAAAAGCGGAAGAATTAGCTCGCACGGGAGGGTTCCCGGAACTTTTGAAAAACAGCAACGACGAGGTGTTCAACGTGAACGTCATGGTGAAAAACAAAGGGTTCGGGGTCCTTTGGAACGGAATCGGGACGTTAACCATTCCGGATACCGGCGCGAAAGAAAACTCGGTCAATCTCGCCAGAGTCGTCTGCGCGCAACGGAAAGCGCTGTTACTCTCCAACTGCCAACGCTTGTACCCGAAGATGCAAAAGTTCCCGATGGAATGGGCCGTGCAGCCGTTCGACGACCCGTACGCGGACCCGCTCGATTTAGATATGATTTTGGACGGAGAGTACGTCACGGAAATGGTCCCGGGGAACTTTCAGTTTTTGAAGAAAGGCCGAGCCGTAGGTCCTGGCGCTTGATTTGATGACGACGACGAGAGAATACTACGTACGTATAAAAATTGAGGAGAGAGGGTAAACGAGAGCGTAAACGACGAGAGAAAGAGAAAAAGAGAGAGAACGTAGTGCTGCTACGCGTGTAAAAAACCGAAGAGAGAGACCGAGAGAGAGTATAACAAAGAGCGTTTTAATTCACCGACATCCGGAAAAACTGTTGGGAATTTTCCCTCCTTTGAGTAAAAAGGTAGTCCTCACTTCCCTCGCTGCGTTTACTCTACTACACTCTGAATAAAATGTCTATCGCCGCGAGCACGCGACAACCACTTTTACTCCTCTCTCCTGAAAGAAGAAAAACGACGGACAGAGGTTGTCCTCTTCTTCTTCGCTCGTCTTTTTCTTCGAGGAAAGGGAGGATTAAGACATATATAAAGTCGTCGAATGAATCCTCCTCTGAAATGCGTCTCTCGGCGGCGGAGAGGAAGGAATTGGAGCGACAACGGAAACTGTTCGAATCGGAACTGGCGAGAAGAGAGCGCGCGAAGCAAAGAAAATCGGACGAGCCGGATTACAAAAAGATGTTTCGAGAGGAGGAGAAAAAATTGAACGAATCTTTGATGTCTGACGACGAGAGTTTCGTGAACGAAGCGGACGTGGAGTTTCGGAGGCGACAGCTGATGCTTCTGAAAGTGGAGAAAGAGTTGAAACCGATGGCGAGAGGGTACGGAGTGTCCCCGTCCGGAACGAAAGCGAAGTTGGTGGAAAAGATTCTCGAACACGAGATGAAAACGCTGGCGATGACGAGCGATTTTAACGAAGAAGACGTGGTGGAAGGCGCGAGTTCGTGGAGGCGAGCGAGGAGCGTGGACGACGCCAAAGTCGCGAGCGAGAAGGAAGGCGAGAATTGGGCGCAAACGGAACGGAGTCGAATGTTGAAAGATACGTACGGGTTTGGGCGAGATGGTGATGATGAAGAAGAAGACACGTGGAGACGAGGTGAAGATGACGAGGAAGACGATGGCTTTACCTCGTACACGGATAGCCGGTTCGGAAGAGAAGCGGACGATTCGATTTACGAGATCGAAAGCGATAATCCGCACTTGGTTTTATCGAAAGATGTCAAGAAAAGAGCGACAGAACAGGATTTGGAACGGAGATACGCGATGATTAACGGTTTACGAGAGGTGGCGAAATCAAAAGTTGGTTTAGAGAGAGATTCGACGTTGATTTTAAGCGCCATCGCTTCCGCGATTGAGGAGTTTTATAAGAAAAACGCGAGAAGGTCGGCGTTTACGACTTTAGACAGGGCGAGGAAAGGTTTGCTTTTTGGACGCGGGATTGATGTCGTCGCAGATATCGACGTCGATAAAGGGAATTTTAGATTACTCGTTCGCGTTTTAGGGAGGAACGGGACGATTGAAAGAGAGTACGACGACGCCGCGTTTTTCGATAAATGGATTCGTTCGGGAGGACGAAGACGCATCACAGATTTAGGAAAAATGTTGAACGAACACATGAAACGAGAAGTTTCGTATAAAGCATCGGAGTATTACGACGAGTACATGGTTGGTGAAATTGTCACCGGGACAGCTCGATTGAGAGGGTACGACGACGAGTGGCTCTTAGATTTACCAAACGGCGCGACGGCGACGTTACCGGCGTCGGAACAGATTCCAGGTTCAGCGAGCGATTTCGTCCAAGGCGACGAGGTCGTCGTTCTAGTTTTAGGCGTGGACGATAACCAATACGCGGCTGGTCAAAAGGCGCCCGTTTTAGTCTCCTCGGCGGTCGCTGGCGTCGTTGCCGGGGTGATCACCGCGCAAGTCCCCGAGTTGAGAGACGGTAAATTGCAAATCGTAAACATCGCGAGAATTCCCGGTAAATCTACGAAGATTATTGTCAAAGCGAACGACCCGGAAGTGAACGTGCGCGAAACGTGCTTAGGCGTCAATTACGAACGCATCGACCGCGTGAAACAGTTGATTTGTTCCGGCGACGAGTTGATTCAAATCATCGACTTCAAGAATGGACGTTTGACAGGTTTGGTGCAACAAGCGCTCTTCCCGGCGTCGTGCACGCGAGCAAAGATGGTCAAGAAACCCATATTTGAAGACGAATTCGTGAAAATAGACGAGCGCGGTAGAATCATTCGAAACAGAAGAGACGGAAGTGTGATTGAAGCGCAAGCGATGGTGGACGATGCCGACCAGGGAGAAGAAGCGAACGAGTTTGACGATTACGACGACGACGAGGAAGAAGGTTTACTCGTGAAGAATGCTATCGATGACGATGACGATGACGACGACGACGATGAAACAACAACAGACGAAGAAGAGCCTGTGAGCGACGGGTACGGATCCGCAGACGTCGGCGCAGACGACGATTATTACTTTGAGAATGTTAAATATCGCGAGTTCGGTAAAATTGAAGCCATAGTCCTTAAAGACGATTTATCTAAAGCGATTGGTTCGAACGGAACGAACGTCAAACTCGCCGCGTCCGTGTGTCGATGCTTCATCGAAATCTTCACGGAAGACGGCGAAGCTGGCGGATATAGCGGCTTCGGAGAAGAGCGCCGCGATGGTGGCTTCAACTCGTACGACAGGAACAGCTTCAACGACAACAATCGAAGAAGAGATTTCGACCGTAACGACGATAACAACAACGATAACCGCTGGTCGGAAGACCTGAGCTGGAACCGCGACAACTTTGCCTACGACGACGAAACTTCCGCCAACTACAACGACAGTTCGTCCTTCTACGACGATTTAATCGGCACTCTCGAAGACGAATCCTGGCGCGAAGTTCCGCAAGGCAAGCCGATGGACTTGACCGATGATAACATTAGCATGGAACTGGACGCCTTAAACGAACAAATCCGTAGAAACCGCGAAGAAGGAGAAAGAGAAGAGGAAGAAGTTGTCATAGCGCCGCCGCCGCGTGGTTCTTCTTCGGCAGACGAAGAAGACCACCAAAAGCTCTTTGCGAAAATGGAAGCGCTCGAATTTGACGACGAGGACGACGAAGAAGGCGGTGTTGGTAGTGGTGCCTTCAACGACGTGGACGACGACGACGACGACGACTTCTACGACGACCTCTGGGAAGACGACGAAGACGACGACGAAGAAGACTAAAGAAGCGATCGACGATGATGTGAAGACAAAATTAGAGATTTAATGTGAAGAGAGTAGTTTTACAATTTAAAATACGCGTAAAATCATAACAAACGCACGCATAAAAAACGCCTCGACATTATCGAGACAAAGACCACAAAGAAGAAGACCACAAACGAGAGAAATGAACGACGGAGTATTATTATCGTTAGATTTTGTCGACGCGAGAGCGTTTTCACTTTCGCTTTCCGCGTTGTCCGCGCTTTCGCTGAGCTTATTTTCAGTCGATCTTCAACAGACGACGACGCTTCTCCGTTGCGCTTCAAAGAAGAAGAAGAGAAAGAAGTCGGTTTTCTTTTTAGAAACGACGACGACGACGACGAAAGCGTGGACGACGACGAGGTCGATCAGAGACGCGAGAGACGTTCTCGAAAGAATGAAGAGGAATACCTCGAGTGAAGAAGAAGGAGTTTCGGTGAAGCAACGCGTGAGCAAAGAAGACGTCCTCGTTTCAACAATTTCGAAAGATGGAGAATTTTCGGTGGTGGAGACGTTTGAAACGCCGTCGAAAGCGGACGAAGAGTTTCGAACGATGGTTGAAATCGATCTAAAGAAAAAGAACGACGAGGAAGGAGAAAGAGCGGACGAGCGAACGGTCGCGTCCGTCCTCGCGCACGCGTTGGCGATGTTGGCGCGCGAGAGCGCGTTCTCTCGCGGAAAGGAAGAGGAGGAACGAGAGCGTGACATTTTTGACGTCGTTTTGAAGCGCGATGGAAGATCGTTGGCGACGATTGAAGGCGAGGATTGGAACAGGACGATAGAGGAAGAGGGTGAAGGTGTTGACGGCGGCGTCGGGGATCTCGTCGACGATAGGATGATGGAAAAGGATGGAGTGGTATCCCATGCAGATATTGTCGCGAAAGCTTCTTTTAAAGGATGCGAGGTGACTCTCGTGTTCTCACGAACGAAAGAAGCAGAGCTGCGCATAGGAAACGATACGAGAGGGACCGCGTCGTCTTGGATACGCGAGGAAGAAAACGCAGGGAAAAAAGATATCAAAGTAAAAAAGACGTTTTCGCTCAATCCGACGCGTATCGAGAGCGAAGAGTCGAAAGCGCTCGACGTCTTGTTTCAACTTCCTTCACATTTTTGGTCAAAATTTGGATTTCATCCGATCCGTCGTCTTCGTCGGCGGCGAAAGGAAAAAGGAGATTCGGACGAAGAGGTTAACGATGAGGACGTAACTGAAAACGATGACGTATCCTTCTTCCGTGTATTTGACACTCCAGAGTTTGGAACTTACGTCTACGATTGTGATTCTGACGACGAAGGAGACCAAGACGACGAAACCGGTAGATCAGCAGCGGCGCGAGGCGAACCCCGGCAAGGCGCAGAAGAGGACGACGGAGTGGATTTAGAAGAAGAGATGGAACTGCTCGATTTACGAAAACAAGTCCAAGAATTACCAGACTTTGCCGCGATGAAAACGAACGAGGAAGAGATGGACGCGCACAACGTACAACATTTACAGGAGCTGTATTTACGCGACGTGTGTGTCGTTTGGCGGCAATCGAAGGAGAATAAGCAACGACAACAGCTTACTTCGCCTTCTCTACCTGAACGCTTCAGAACGTGTTTCGAAAAGGCTTTCATGGAAGCGAAGCGTAAGAACCGCCCAAACTTTACCTCAAAGAGAGAACGCAAAGAGTGGAGGATTGGCGAGCGGATCATGCGCAACGCGGCAAATATATATCGAAACGCGGTTGTAAACACCGATTTAATGATTGATGTCGCAAAAGCTGACGAAAATATCGAAGATTGGGAAGGGAAAATCTGTACTTTGCTTTGCCAAAAGAGAGCGTTTGGCCAGATACCGCTGCAGGCGCAGCAACAGAAACAAAAGCAAAAACAATAAGAACACACTTCATGCGAGAAACAGACTATATTTAATATTATACACACAAACACACAAAATATTTACTCGTCGCATTCTTTTGCGAGTGGAAATAATACCTCGCTCGCGTAGGCGTTCGCCCACTCTTCGCCGTACCACTTCGAAAACATTTTTATCGCAGGATCTCTTTCTATCTGCCACTTGTCGTGTTCCGCCAATCGCCTTCGAAAGGCTTCCTTCACCTCCGTCGTCTCCTCTTCCTCCACCTCTGCTCCTCTTTCTTCTTTCAAAATTTCAACGTACCCGCGCAAGTACGCTTCAAAACACTCCAAAACTAACTGAAAGTTCTCCTCTTTTCCTTTCTCGCTCGTAAACGAAGGTCTCGCGAAAAACATCTCCTCGCTAAAATACCCGCTCGTATCCTCGTAAAACTTCTCGCTCGGCGTCGTCGCGTTCAACTTTTCGCCGTACTTGTCCTTAATCTCTCTCGCTATCCTCTTCGCTAAGCTGTTGCTGCTGCTCCTACGACTCTTACGAGTATTACTACTCCTATCATCACTCGTATCAATACTATTCGGATGAAAATCAATCCCGACTAAAACGTTCTTCCCGTTCCCAAAGTTCAACACGTCCGCGCCGAAACTCGGCGTAAACGCTCGCCTCGGCGTGCAATGCACGTTCAAACAATGCGCAATCGTGCCTCCAGAAACGAACGTGATCCGTACTCTCTCCATCAATTCTTCCTCATTTGCTCCTGGTTTTGGTCGTAAGACGACCGTTCGCGTGGTCACTTCGACTCGCTCTCGCCCGATTTTTTCGCTTTTCGTTTCCCATGAACACCTCGATTTTTGTGTTTCTTCTTTTCCTCGGATTTCCTGTTGGACGACGAGATTTGGAAACTCCGTTTGGAAACATCTCAGCGCGAGTTCGAACAGAGGGGAGAAATCATCATCGTTTTCCTCGTCTTTTCTTTTTCTACTCATACTACTCCTACTTGCAAAATCGTCCACTGCATCGTCGGAAGCAGCGACGCTGCTCTCAAAAGCGAAAGTCGTTTTCGCGGTCGTTAGTGTGACAACTCGATGATGATTTAGATTCTTCTTCGTCGTCGTCGTCTCTCTCCGGTGGTTAACAGAAGAAGAAGAAGACGAAGAAATAAAGAAATTCGGGAGAAGAGAGAGGCGTTTTGACATCCTTCCTCGAGAGTCGTCTCTTCTTTCAAAGTCTCCTGCCCGTCGTCGGTGTTCTCTTTTGTAGTGTTGTGTGAATCAAAAACGAATGGAGAGACACGTGTGCGTTTTTCCAATTTATCTTCATCAGAAAGCTCTCTTTGTCTCTCTCTTTTGTTCTTCGATAAACGAAGCACACGACACACCAGAGACTCTCCCAACGCGAGACCAACATGTTCTCGGTATCACTCTCATCGTCTTTTGTTTCTTCTTTAATAAAGTCTTCCTCTCATCGTGGTCGAACGAATCGTTCTCCCATTCGTGATGGTGGAATCACGACCAAAGCTGCTGACGTAACGCGCGATGCGGGAAACGATGTGTTGTTAAGACAACAAAGAAGACAAAGAGGAAGAGAAGCAAAACGCGAAGAAGAAGAAGAGCGCGCGACGACAAACAACAAAACGACGAGAAGTCGACGCGAGGTTCTCAAAATTCTTCCCCATACTTCTGGAGTCGCGCTCGTCGCCATGGCGATTGGAGGATTCACCGCGCACCCATCCTTCGCCGCTGAAAAACTCTCGTCCGTCGAGGAGAAAGAACTCGCGAAAGAACGACGCAAAGCGGCCGTTCGCGCCGCCGCAGAGAGGGCGAAAGAAACCGGCGTCGGTGGGAACGCGTTCTCGGACTCGGAATACATGGTCGGTGAAGACCACTCGCCGAACGCGCACTCGCACCAAGAGGAAGGCAGCAAAGGGAGTTTCGTCTGATTGGATGTTTCTCTTCATTAGAAACAACTTTGCGCTTGTTTGTGTAACATATATATCAATCAAATATCACCATTCTTCGCTCTTGTTCGTTCTCGAGAGGGCGCATCTCCTCCTCTTTACTAAAACGCGTGGTCTTTTTCACCCACGCGATGAAGAAGCGCGCGAGAGATCCTTTCCTTTCGCTTCAACATTCGCAACACAACCCGCAAAGAGCGAAATTCGCAACGACATCCGACGACGTTTCAACGCAAGTTCTCGAAGACGCAAAGGCGAAGAAACAATTTCAAATCGAAAAAAGAATCGCCTCGAGCTTCCCACAGATCCAAAGTGAAAACATCGTCGCCGTTTTGCACTTACTGAGAGACGAATGCACGATTCCGTTCATCGCCAGGTACCGGAAAGGAGAGATTGGTTTTGGGTCAATAAGTGGGCGAGCGATGAGCGAAGTCGAGATTAAAGAGATCAAAGATGTATTCGAGGAGGAAGAAAAGAAAGAGAAGTGTAAAGAAAAGATTTTACGAGCGATCGAGGAGATGTTGTCGAAGAAGTCGTCGTTTGAATCGTCTGATTTGGAGAGGAGAGAGAGGGAGAAGATTGAACGCGCGCGCGAGAAGATTCGTAAGGAGGACGATACCGCGACGACGATGACGCTTCGCGACATGGAAGAGTTGTGGCGAACGATTAAACCGGACGCGAAAGCGAGTAACACGCGAGCGAAGAAGGCGAGGGAGAGAGGTTTAGAACCGTTGGCGGAGATGATCGCGAGGAGAGATTTTCGAGCGGTTTCGCGGATGCGAGAGGAGAAGAAACGGTTGAACGAAAAGGACGAGGAGGAGATTTGGAAAGGCGCGAGGGATATACTCAGCGAATGGGTTGGGAACGAGAGTCTGGTGAGAGAGTGCGCGAAGGCGCAAATGGGGAAGTTTGGGAGGGTGACGTGCGCGAAAGTACTACCAGTGGGAGTCGCGGGTAAGAAGGATACTAATACGAGCAATACTAAGTCAACTCCAAAAGAACGGAGAGAACAGAAAGCGTTGGAATCCGCGGAACGGTACGACAACTTCTCGGCTTTGGTGACGCACGTGAAGCCGCACCAAATTTTAGCGATGAATCGAGCCGAAACGAACGGGACGTTACGCGTGAAAGTAGAGTTGGATTACGCGAGGCAAGTTATTCCAGCCGCGGAACGATTCATGCGCTCGTTTAAAACCGCGGGAGGAGATGAACAAAAATACAACAAGGTTTGCGAAGAGCAAATAAAAATGGCGTGCGAAGACGGCGTGAAACGGTTCGTCAAACCGTGGGCGGAACGCGAAATGCGAACGCAGTTGAAAGAAGAGGCTTTGAAACGCGCGTCGTTGGATTTCGCAGCAAACGTGAAAGCGTTGTTGTTGCAACCGCCTTTGCGCCCGCAAGGAACGGTTTTAGCTTTAGATCCCGGGTACAGAGCCGGGTGTAAATGCGCCGTCGTCGATAAGACGGGCAACGTTTTAGAAACGTTCGTGTGTTATTTACACAAAGAGATGGAAATGAAAAAGAAGATTAAAAACGTGTGCGAACAATACAAAGTCTCCGTAATAGCTATTGGAGACGGCACCGCGTCGAGAGAAACCGAAACGCTCGTGGCGAACTCGAATTTGAACATTATCGTCGTCGACGACGACGACGACGATAAGAAGAATGATTCCAAAAATTCTTGTTTGCGAGGATGGGTCGTGACGTCCGAGGCTGGCGCGTCCATATACTCTGCCAGTGAGATTGCCACCAAAGAACTTCCCAACTTGGACGTTTCCTTGCGAGGCGCGGTATCCATCGCTCGAAGAGTTCAAGATCCTTTAGCGGAATTGGTGAAACTCGATCCCAAACACGTCGGCGTCGGAATGTATCAACACGACGCGAAAAGCGGCGCTTTAGACAAAGAGCTCGATTATGTCGTCGAATCCGCCGTCGCGTCCGTAGGCGTGGATTTAAACACCGCGTCGATATCGCTCCTTTCCAGAGTTCCTGGAATGACAAAAAACGTCGCCAAAAACATCGTCGAAGAACGCGAAAAGCGAGGTCGAGCGTACTCCTCCAAAACAGACGCGAAAACAGTCAAAGGCTGCGGCGCGAAGACGTTCGAGCAAATCGCAGGTTTCTTGAGAGTCGCGGAAAGTGACGACATTCTCGACCGAACGGCTGTGCACACGGAAAGTTACGACGTGGCGCGAAAATTGCTGAAAAAATGCGCCGACGACGCGTCGTTGTTGGAAACGTTGGCGACTGGCGGCGGTAACATAAGCGCGGAAGTGGGGAAAGAAATAGGCGTCGACGAAAACACGCTCAAAGACATGGCAAAAATGCTCGTCAATCCGGAAGAAGGTAACGACGAACGTCTTCTAAAAGTAGTGCCAGCCTTAAACAATAACAACACCGCCGCGACGACTACGACAAAGACAAAAATCCAACACCAAAACGCCCAAATCGGCTTAAACATCCGCTCCGGCGCGCTCACGTTATCCACCTTAAAAAAAGGTCAAATCTTATCCGGCGTCGTCAAAAACGTCTGTCAATTCGGCATCTTCGTCGACGTCGGCGTGGAAACCAGCGGTTTAATCCACAGATCCACGTTTTGCAAGAACGAGAACAACGACAAATACGACGACGCCAAAAAAGAACCGCACGATATCGCTCGCGCGGGTGAAAAAGTCTCCGTTCGCGTCGGCGACGTCGACGTCCATCGCAAGCGCTTACAGCTCTTCTTTTTACCAGCGCCGCAGTAAGAGTAGTTTAATAGTAGTACGAATAGTAGTAATAAAGTAGTATTCGCATTTTTTTGAGCGCAACGCGAACAACAAGCAGCGCGTTTTCGTGTCCTGTGTATTTTTAAATAACGTTTCATCGTTTAAATAGACAAAAGTACTAAAAAAACGAAAAAATACTCCTCTCGATCGTGTGCGTTGTGAAGAATACTTACTGCGTGAGAAAAAAGAAGTCTCTCGAAGCGTCTTTCTCTGTGTTTTCGACCAATAAAAGACAAGAAACGAGACTTTTGACGTTTCGATCATCTTTAGAACGAAAACGCATCACAGAAGAAAGCACCACACGACAAAAGCACGACTAAAGTTTACTAAAGATGACGACGAAAACGACGATGGGTTCGTCGAAGAAGAAGAGTTTCTTCTTTAAAGTCTTATTCCTCGTGTACGTCTTTCTTTTGAATAAAGTTAAAGCGGCGGTTTTAGGCATCGATTACGGCGCGGAGTTCCTCAAGATTTCCATCGTCGCCCCAGGACGAACGCCGATTACTTTAGTCATAAACGAGATCTCGAAACGGAAAACCACCGTCGCGGTGTCATTCATCAACCAAGATCGATGGTTAGGCGAAGAGGCGATGAATTACCAAGCCAGGTACCCGGAGAAAGTGACCACGAGGTTAAGAGAGTTGTTAGGGAAGAGCGCGAAATCGGATTTGGTTTTGGATTATAAGGAAAAGTATAAGTTGCCTTTTGAGATTCGAGAGAACAACCAAGGGAACGGACGAGAAACGGTGGAAGTTTTCATCGACGTTGAAAACGGCAGCAGTGGGAAACAAAATGGTGATGGCGATGGTGATGATGATATTGAAAATAATTATTCATCGCATACGATCGAGGAGTTAGTGGCGACGACGTTACAATACGCGATGAAGATTGGGACGGCGTTGGGGAAAGGCGCGATTAAAGACGCGGTGGTTTCGGTGCCGCCGTATTTTTCGCAGACGCAACGAAGGGCCTTGTACGACGCGGCGGATATCGCCGGGTTAAACGTCATGGCGTTGGTGAGCGACGTGTCGTGCGCAGCCTTGCAGTGGGGAATTGATAAGGATTTCGCGAAGAACGAAACGAGGAACGTGATTTTTTTCGACGTCGGGTCGAGTCACTCGTCGGCGAGTTTAGTCGAATTCGGCGCCTTGAGCGAACGAAGGTCGAAGAAGACGTACGGGTCGTTCGTCGTGAAATCAGTCGAGTGGAACGACGAATTCGGTGGCGAGGATTTAGACGTTCTCTTGGTGAACCATTTCTTGGATGAGTTTCAAGAAAAACACGGGTCAGAGACGAACGGGAAAGACGTGACGAAAGACAAGAGAGCGGTGGCAAAGTTGAGAAAGCAGGTGAGGAAGACGAAAGAGATGCTCTCGGCGAACAAAGAAGCGCCAGTCAGCGTGGAAGGGATGTTCGAGGACATCGATTTCAGGTCGACGATTGACCGCGCGACGTTTGAAGCCAAGGCTGAGAAGACGTTCCAACGAATGTTGGAACCGTTGCGAAGGTTGGTGACGGTGGAGTTGCCGAAACTTGGGTTGACTTTGGAAGACGTGGAAGCTATTGAGGTTATTGGTGGCACCGTCCGAGTTCCCGCGCTTCAACGCTTGATCGACGAGGAAGTTTTGAAGGATTCTGGCAAGTCTATCGATAAGAGGTTGGACGCGGACGAAGCCGTCGCGATGGGCGCCGGTTTGTTCGCGGCGAACATGAGCACGACGTTTCGCATGCGTAAATTTGGTGCCGCAGATGCGTTGCCGTACGGGATCGATTATCAAGTCGTCGGTGGTGTCGACGAGGACGAGGAAAAGAACAACAAAATTGCGTTGTTCAATCGATTCGACGCGTACCCGTCGCGCTCGAAAGTAACGATTGAAAACGTCACTGCAAACGAGTACATTTTGAAAACGTTCATCGCCGCCGTGAAATCGGGCGACGAGAGCGAGGACAACGTCAAAGAAGAACTCGTTTTACCGCCGGCGTGGAGTTCAGCTGACGTCGCCACTTTCAACGTGTCCGGCATCGACCATTTCCGAGAAAAGTACAACAACACGGAGGACGGTAACGTCACGGTGACTTTCGCGATGGACCCGAGCGGTATCTTCTTTGTCGAGAAGGCGCAGTTCGAAGTCATCGTGACGGATATGGTTGAGATTCCTCGCCCGAAGAAGTCGAAAAAAATGGACGACAAGAAGTCGAAGAAGAATATTACGATTGAAGAAGTTGAAACGACCGCGAAGGCGACGGATGAAACCGCCGCCACCGTATCCGAGGATGAAAAAGAGGAAAAGGAGGAGGAGAAAGAAGCGGCGGCGCCGGCGGAAGAGACTACCAAGGAAGAAGAGAAGAAGGAAGATGAAGAGGAAAAGGAAACCGACGCGACCGACAGCGAGTCGGGTAAAAAAGAACAGGCGGAAGAGGGCGAAAAAGAAAGCGCTGAAGAAGAAGAAGAGAAACCGGCGGCTTCGGAGGAGACGAAAGAAGGGGAAGAAAAAGAGGAGGAAGAAGAAGAAGGAAAAGAAGAAGAAGAAGAAGACGACAAAGAAGAAGTGTACATTCCGCAATATCGCGAGCGAAAGCGAAAGTTCAAGCACGACTTGCTCGTCTCCGAATCCGATAATCCAATCGTTCAAATGACGAACGCGGAAATTCTTGCATCCAAGGGTAAGCTCGAAAAGCTCCACGCGAAGGATCAAGCGAAACGCGAAACCGAAGCTGCGAAGAGTAACTTGGAAGCCTACATTTATTCTTCGCGCTCGAAAGTTCGTCAAGACGAAGACATTGAAAAAGTCACCACGGAGGAGCAAAGAGAGTCACACTTGCAATCGTTGGAAGACGCCGAGGACTGGTTGTACACCGACGAAGGCGAAAATGCCAACAAGACAACGTATGAAACGAAACACAAAGGTTTGAAAGACGTCTCGGACGCGTTCATCTTCCGAGCGCAAGAGTCTTCCGTGCGCCCAGAGTCCGTGAAATACGCCAAGAAGTGGATCGCGGATACGCGTAAAACGATTGGAACTTGGAAGGACAAGAAGAAGCACATTTTTGCCAACGAAACCGAACCGTTGTTGCAAGACATCGCAGATTTGGAATCGTTCTTGGAGGAGAAAGAAAAAGAGCAAGAGGCGAAAGAGGCGCACGAAGACGCGGCGTTTACTAGCAAAGAGGTGAAAAGCGAGTTGTCCAAGAGAATGACAAAGTATAAAAAAGTAAAGTCGAAGCCGGCGCCAAAGGTGGAAAAGCCAAAGACGAACTCGACCGGCAACGCGACCGGGAAGAACTCGACGAAAAAGAACTCGAAGAAGGACAAGAAGAAGGGCGAGGAGACGACGGCGGCTGATGAAGAATCTGAAAATACGTCTACTCCTACGAAGGAAGAAGAAGATAAAGAAGGTGGAGAAAGAGGAGAGGAAGCGACGTCTAGCGAAGAAGGGTCGGCGGCGGATCCGCCGATGCCGGACGAACCGGAGCCGACGAAAAAGAAATCGTGGTTCGGGAAAGTTTTCGACAAGAAAGAGCCGGAAGAAGCAGCCTCGGGGGATCTTTAATAAAGTCAAAAACAACACTGAAAAAGCTATTTAATAATCAATTATTATTAAACTCCTTGTTGTTGTTGTTTGGAGAATGAATATACTTCTACTAATCTATCATCAACTCGCAATCTCTTCTTCTTCTTCTATTTAAATGACTACTACATTTGCTGCTAAATACCACCTTTATTTCAACGCTATCGGCGGTGCGGCCGAAGCCACCTCTTTGTTCACTTTGAGCGCGCAATAATCCAAACACTCTTCCACGCAATACTGGCGACTCCGGAACCCGTCTTTAAAGACAAACGGTTCCTGTATTTTCGTCAGCGGTCCTAACCCGGGACCCGAGGTTGAATTGAAACTCCCTCTCACGCACGTCGTTATGCATTGTCCGGCGCACCGTTCAATTTTTTTCCCGTTTTCGCCTTTCACCTTTGATTTTAACGTCGCTTTCCTCGTTTCCCCTTCCGAGGAGGACACCGAATTCGCGATGTTTTCGATGTAGTTTTCGTCTCGGTAGTTGTACGTGGACGCGTTTGCGTACGAGGACTTTGAAGACGTCATTACACTCTCTCGCAAAGAAAAAACATTACCATCACCATTACCACTCATCGTCACGAACACCGTGGCAAGAATCGAAAAACACGTTTTCTTAAGCAGCGCCCCGGTTTTCAATAAAGTCGTTCGATGTTGTTGCTTTTCTACTTCTTCTTCTTCTTCTTCTTCTTCCGTTTTCTTATTACTACTCGTCGTCTGAATCGTCGTCTTTGTCATCATCATCATCGTCATCATCTTTTTCCGATGATGATGATGATGACGATTCTTTTTCCTCCATCTCCTCCTGTTAATGTTGTTGTTATTATTCTTATTATTATTAAAAAAAAGACAGGACGACGACGTCGCCATCAAAATCGGTCTCCTTCTGCTCGAATGAGTACGAGTAGTATTCACCAGCGACGCGGTGTCTGTCGTCGTCTTAATCATCATCATCATCATCGGATGACAAATCATATATCTTTTTTTTTTCGTAGAAGAAAAAAAGTTGTTGTGTTGTTTTTCGTGAAAAGTGGCACCTTCCCCTTTTCTTGGACCTTTGACAGTTTTTGTCCTTTATATGAATCATTCGTATCTTCATTTTTAATGTCGTGTTTATGTATTCGACCGCGCAGTAATCCACCACTTTTCACGATATAGGGATAGTTTTTGTTGGAAAGCATCAGTAAGCATGAAAGCGCCGCGATGGTTTAAAAACCTGTCGATTGCAATCGCCGTGTTGGCTCTGTTGTTAACCGTGCAAACGACGTATTCTGAAAACCATTCGGGCTCGGCTGGAGCAGCGGAGAATGAGGATTCGACCTTGTTAACAACGCCGTCACCGCCACCGTCTGCGCCACCTCGATTGGAGGAGGTGTGGCGAGGTGGCGTGTGGGTTGCCTCGATTCTGAAAACCAAAAGCGAGGAGATTGACCCGCTGACGAATAAACCAAAGGAACAGTCGTGTCCGTGCCCGGACGGGTGCACGAACTGCGCGTTCCAAGATGGGAGTTTGTTTTTGAGCAACGATAACACGGTGAGAACGTTAACGGCGTCGGATACGCCGCCGAAAATTTCGTTCGATCCAGCGAACGGAAACAGCTCGTTCGCGTTCCAATCGAAGGAAGGAACGACGATCGATTTGACGAGTTGTCCTCCCACGTCGTCGTTGGTATGCTTCGCGTGTAACGAAGGGTTGGGGTATTACGCTACCGCGTTTACCGGAGAGTATTTGCAAGAAGGCATCACGCACACCGGGAGTGGCGTTGCGTGCATTTACCACTACACGTGCTCTGAAGATGGCAATTGTCAAGAGACTTTAAATCGAGAAGAGGCGTCTAATTATTGCGCGTTCGCGGCGATTCTGTTTGTCGCTTTCTACATCTTCTACGCGTGGATGCGAAGGATTCCGTTCGTTGTACAAATCATGGACCCGATCGTGACGCTGGATAGATCGAAAACGGAGTACGAAAACGTCCCGAAATTGCAACCTGCCATCGAGGGGTATTTCGGGTTCGGCTGGTTGTATCAAGCGTTTATTTCCTCGGATACGTTCATTCGAAGGTTTACGACTATCGATGAATTCATGGTAATGCGATGGTTTCGCATGTGTGCGAAATTTTTTGCCATCTGCTCGATTATAATTTGTCCAGCGTTGTGGGAGTTATTCGCGAAGGATCACTACGACGAGACGTCGGTGAGAGAAACGGCGAGTGTTTCGAATGTAGCCATCGATCACACCGGGGCGGATATTAAAATACACACGTTGGGCGCCGCGAAAAAAATGGAAACGTTCGTCGTGGTAACAATCATGATGTACATATTCTCGCTCGTTTTAGTGTTTATGATTGAGAAGGAGTCTGTTAAATACGCGCTCATGATGTGGAAGTTAGAACCAAAAGAGGTTGGGATCAAAATGAACACGGTCACGATTTTGAACATCCCGAGGTACGCGACCACCACTATCGATTCCATGAATATTAAATCAACTCTGAACCAAGTCGCGATTCAAAACTTGGAAGAGCAAAAGGATGCGATGAAAGAGAAGAAAGATCTTCTCGTGGTTAAGCAAAGGATGTTGAAAATGAAAGCGATGTTTAACGCGGTCGTTCCGTGGTGGATGCGAGACTTTGGCTCGCCGGAGATTGAAGAAAAGTACAGAGAAGATATGGCGAATGACGTGCAAATGACGCACGACGTCTCGTTCGATGAAAGCGAACGTAAAGAGATGGCTAATTTGCGCCTATTAACGAGGAGAGAAATCGAGCACATGCTCAGGGTGAAAATCGAAGCGATCGTAGGTAAAGGTAACATCATGTTTGTCTGCGTGGCGCACGATTTGCGTTTCGTGACGAAAAAAACGGAAATGTGGAAAGAGGCGAGAGAAAACGCGATTCAAGCGAACAGAAAAGTCGTTTTGATTGAATCGGAGAAAACAGAACACCCAGGGACGTGGAAACGGAACTTGAAATCACGCGAGGCTCATTTGCAGAGCGCGAAGAAACATCGAGACGCGTGCGAAGCGGAGGAAGCTTCGAAGCTGAGAGCGTTGGACGCGGCAAAGGAAAAAATTATCAATTCGCAAGCGCCACCGACGGGAGCAGTTGTCGTTCTCAAATCGCAAGCGCTCGCTATACTTATCAGTAACGTACAAATTGACGAGGATTTTGGTAAGTGGGACACGAGACCGGCACCGGCGCCGCAATCGATCGTTTGGCACAACGTTGCCTCGCCGAACAATAAACGAAGTTGGAAAACCATGCGCACTCGTATCGTCTCGATTTTGTTTGCGTTATTTTTCTTGGGCCCAGTGAACGTCATAACTGCGGCCGTGAACGACCACAAAACTGATATCGTAAACTCAATCGGCGGGACGTACGGCGAGACGTTTTATTCCATCGTAATCTCGTTGATTATGTTGACTTTCCTCGTCATCGCTCACATCATTTCGTTGCATCTGTCGAGACAAACCGGGTATATTTCTTTGAACGAAATGGACACGTTCGGGGCGACGACGTATTTCTACGTCTTAATCATCAACTTAGTTCTCGGAAACATGTCCAGTCGATACGTTTGGGAGGACATGTACGACTGGATACAAGAGCCGCACTTGTTTGCGTACACGTTCATGCGTCAAACGTTGGCGTGTTCGACGTTTTTCTTCAAATTCGTTCTCTTGCGCTTGGCGCAAGCGACGACGTTTGAATTGATTCGGTTCCCGAAACTCTTTTCGTTTCTTGTGAACTATACTTCATACAGGATGAAAGCGAAAGTTGAGCCACCGTATTCGAAAATATTGGAGTGGGCGCGACCGGAGGAAACGCCGATGCATCGCATACCGGGCGTCACGATGTTGATTTTCTTCATCGGGTCGTTGTATGCCGTCATTGCGCCTATACTTCTCCCGGCATGTTGCGCGTTTTTCTTCATTTTGTACATCTTCTTCAAGCATCAGTTAGTGTATCACTACAAACAGTCGCACCCAGGTGAAGGTGACATGTGGAGTTGGCTCGTCGGGAAAATGTTCTTCACGTTGATCTTCGTTCAGTTGGTGATGATTCTCGGTATCCCTACCATGGGGTACGAATCCGGCACGTTTCGCATATTTTTACTCCCGTTACCGTTCATTTCGTATTTGCAAATGACGAAAACAAACAGAATCTTAATGCAAGCATTAAAAACGCCTCTGTATGGTTTGAACGATAAATCGGACCGGGAAGAGAAACGCGCGGCGTTTTTAAACAAAGAGAAAAGTCGCAAGTCGAGAGCGGAGAGAGCGGAGGAAGCGGCGAGGGCGAGATTAGCCGCCGCAAGCGTGCGTTTAGCGGAAGACAGAGGCGTAGACGTAGAAGAACTCGGCGACATTGATACTCCAGACGCTGAGTTTAAAGACGAGACGGAACCGCTGCGGCCTCGGGAGTACTTGGAACCGTCGTTAGAGAGCGAAGATTCGATAACCAGGGGCATTCTCACCAACGCCAGCTTAGCGAAATTCAAAAAATTAGAGGAGACTTTAGATACCGCGAACGCGGCCAACGAGCTCTTAGAGAGAAAAGAGTGGCGACAGTATCAACCTAAATCCGTGATGCCGTTGAGTAAAGAACGTTCGGCGATGAGTATCATTTTGAAACGGTGGAGAGAAAATCACGCCAAGAGGAAAGAGAAGGAAACCGCCGGGAAGAACAAGAAGTGAATTTTTTAAACGTGTAAAAAGATAGGGCGCGAGCGAGCGAGCGCGGGGAGAGAGCACAGGGTCAACAACGAGAAGAGAGAGTACTTGTAATTGTAATCGCGGGAAAACGCGTCTATTTATTAAAGATTCTTCGAACGTCTCTGTGCGAATGAATACGAGCGTCTGCTCGTACATATCTCGTAAATCCAAAATTCCAAGCATTTCAGGGAGAGAAAAACGTCCGACTTTCTTCAAAACGAACAACGCACTCAATGTCTCCTCCTCCTCCTCCTCCTCCGAGCGACGATATAACCACCACACCAACGTCGACTACTTTCCTCACAATCGTCAAGCTCGGCGGCCGCTCCATAACCGATAAATCCACGTACGAAACCTTGGATAAAACTGCGCTCGAGAAGTGTTCCATTCTGTTACAGAATGCGATTTCGAAGAAGACAAAGAAGAATGAAAACGAGAGAGTGATAGTCATTCACGGGGCGGGTTCGTTTGGCCACATGTCCGCGAAACGATGCGGGTTAGGCGACGAGGACAGGAAATTGAAGATGACCTCCTCGCTCTTCCTGGACGGGTGCGAAGAGACGCGCAGGAGCGTACAAAAGTTGAACGAGTTGGTGTGTGAAAGTTTAGAAGAAGAGAAAGAAAACAAAGTCAAAGTTGAATGCGTTCGGAGACATTTAGGCAACGACTGGCGGTTCAACGAGAAAGGAGAGGTGGATGTTCTCGGTTACGCTTCCGTGAAGGAGTATTGCGAAGCGCATTGTTTCTCTGCGTCTCCTACTTCGTCGTCGTCCTCAAAGTCGCTTTTGTTGTTACTCCACGGGGACGTCGTGGAGGACGCCACGCACGGGCGTTCGATTTTGAGCGGAGATAGAATCGCGCTTGAAATAGCAAAGGCGTACGCGTTGAATAAAACGAGAGACCAAAGGGTTGTCATCAGAGTCGTGTTCATCACCGGAGCGAGAGGCGTGTTTAGTCGCGACCCGGATGGTGTTGACGCTGACGCCGACCTGCCTTGTAGGATGCTACGGAAAATTGAAACGACAATCGACGGTGAGTGGACGTGCGTGAAGGATAACTTGAAAAGTGACATCGAAGATATCGCGTACGCCACGAACGACAGTTTACGGTACAACGCGTCTAGCAGTGAACACGAAAACAACGACAACAACAACAAGAGAAAAAAAGAAGAGCAAATATCTGCAACCGCTTGCTCGCACGACGTTACCGGCGGCATCTTAGGAAAGATTCAATCTTCAGTAACCATCGCAAATCTCTCTTCATCTCCGGGATACACGAGCGTCCAAGTGTATATCACCAGCGTGCACAACGAGAACGGCGACGAGGACGCGTTCGCCGCTCTGAGCGGCTCGGTCGATCTCGAAACGCTCGTCGATACGCGAACGGGGAAGCCGTTTCGCGGCACCGTGATCGTTCGCAAACAACAAGAGAAACGAGACTGAGTGGAAGAAGACACGAAGAACGACACAGAAGACATGAGATAGATTACGGCAGTAGTAGTAGTAGTAGTAGTAGTAGTAGTAGTAATAGTACCAGTTAAAAGTAATACACTTGTGTAACAATATCAGAGCTCAAGAGAGAAATTGTCAAAAAGAAAAAATCAAGAAAAAAAACTGGGCTCACATCAGCGACTCAGCAAAGCGCGACAGACTTTTACGCACACCACATAAGAACAAGAGACAGAAAAGGAAGAAACGCGACCAAAAAACGCGCGAATACGACGTAGAATTATACAAATAGAGTTTATACGTATTCATTTCTTTCCTCGCGCGTAGCATTTAAACACATAGAAGATAGTCGCTCGTTGATTAGGAGTTCATTTAGCAAAAGAGAAGAACAGAGAGAAAAATGAGTTCCTCTGGGACGAGAAAGCGAGAGGAAATGCTGGATGCGGATGGCAACGCCATCGTAGACGGCGTTCTAACGCCCACTCCAGATTCGCCGGCGGATTCCGAGTGGCGCTCACGAGCTGGTCCTCTGGATGTGAACAGTGGTAACGGTGGGCCGTGGAAGCAAGAAGACTGTTCGGGTAGGTGGTTTCGCAGCGCGAATTCGATTTCTGTCCTCCTTTCTACGCGTAAATTTGGATGTGTCATCATCATCGTCTTTTCTTCTTGCTCTCTCCTTTGTTTGTTTGGGTTTTTTTTGGGAGGAAAAACGACTGAAAAACAATTCTTTCTTTACTCTCTGCGCTACTTTAAACACTCGAAAAACAGGACCACAACCGGCGGACATGTACGGCAAGTTCACGTGGAAAATCGAGAATTTCTCGGAGATTTCCAAACGCGAGCTTCGTTCCAAGTGCTTCGAAGTCGGCGGGTACAAGTGGTACATTCTCGTCTACCCGCAAGGCTGCGACGTGCACAATCATTTGTCGTTGTTCTTGTGCGTGGCAGATTACGATAAATTATTACCGGGATGGAGTCACTTCGCGCAGTTTACCATCGCGGTTGTGAATAAGGATCCGAAAAAGTCAAAGTATTCGGACACTTTGCACCGGTTTTGTAAGAAGGAACACGATTGGGGGTGGAAGAAGTTTATGGAACTCGGTAAAGTCTTAGACGGGTTTACCGTGGCGGATACTTTAGTCATTAAAGCGCAAGTCCAAGTTATCCACGAGAAGATTGCGAGACCGTTTAGATGCTTGGACCCGCAATACAGACGAGAGTTGGTTCGCGTGTATTTAACAAACGTCGAGGTGCGATTTATCGTTTTGATTTCTGAATATTCGTCTTTTTTTTTTCTTTTGCGGAGCGCGCGAACACACTTTCACACTTTTTACACGAACAAATTGGCAACGATAGTATCGCAGAGACTTAGTCAAAACAAAGAAACATCTTCTTTCGCAGTGAAGAGATCAATTCGATAAGAGCATTTCTCGTTCTGAGCAACTCGTGAATGACAAAACGAACACCCATAGAATTTGAGCGATGAAAAAATTTCTGCTTTGTTTCGGCGCCTGTATTTGCCTTTTGTATTTGTGTGTGTGTGTGTGTGTGTATGTGTGCGTGTGCGTGTGTGTTTGCGTGCACCCATACATACTTTTCTCCATAACTTGAATACTTACCGAGTTTATTCTCTATAAATTACACAGGGTATTTGCCGAAGATTTCTCGAAGAGAAGAGAGAAAAGCTTTACGCTTTACGCAAGGATCCGGAGAAGTGGGAAAATCTTCGCAATTTTTGGAACAATCGTACTTTAGCCGAAAAAACGCATCTCGCTTCCGAAAAAGCCGACGATCTCTTAAAAGGTATCGTGAAGAGATTCTTCAACGAGAAAGAAGTGACGTCAACACTCGTCATGGATGCGTTGTATTGCGGATGCAGAGCCTTGGATGCCGGCTCCACGTCTGTGGCGGACGCTGTCAAGGCCAGTGCGAATTCGTCGTACGGCTCTGCTGCTTTATCCATAGCCACAAACACTTGTGTGCTCACCGGTGATTTAGTGTGTGCGTTGGAACGCGCGGCGGATGGAACTGCTTTTGATGTCGATGATATAGACTTGGACGATTCTTCCGAAGGTCGTTCGTCGAAGCGCTCTAAACTCGGCGAGGATAGCAGTAAAGATGATTCCAAAAAAGATAACGATAGTAAAGACGCGACGAAGAAGAAAGCTGGGTTCTCTGCGGCCGATGCTGTCGAAAGAGACGAACATCGCCTCGCTGAACTCGGCCGTAGAACGATTGAGATGTACGTCTTGTCCCGCGTTTTTAACGAACGCGTCGAAGTCGCCTTTCGCGAAGCCGAAGCTCTGATGCGTCAAGAAGCGTTGATTGCCGAAGAAGAGGAAGCTGAACGCTTAGCCGCGGAAGAAAACGAAAAGAAACACTCGAAGAAGCAGAAACAAAAAGAGAGGCAACGATTGAAGAAGTTGGCCGAAGATGAAGAACGAGCGCGATTGGAAAAGGAAGAAGCCGAGAAGAAAGCCGCCATAGAGGCCGAGAAGGAAGCCGAACGCGAAAAGCAGAGAGCGATCAAACGCGCCCAAGATGAGGAGCTTCGCAAGAAACAGGAAGAAGAGCAGCGCATCAAGGATGAAAAGGAGCGCGAGGCGAGAGAGAAGCGCGAAGCTATTCAGAGGCAAAAGGATGAAGAGAAAGCGAAGAAGAAAGCGGAAAAGGAGAAAGCCGAGGCGGAAAAACGCAAAGCGCGCGAAGAAGTGGAAGCGAAGGAAAGAAAAGAGAACAAAGATACCACAAGTAAGAGTGATTCGCCGGCGAGTAAAGCTGGTAAAGGTGCCGATAAGTCGATTCCGACGCCAAACTCTGCCGGCGGCTCTCCGGGAGGATCCTCCTCTGAACCGCCGCTCGTTCGCGAACTTCGTGGTCGAATCTCTGCGCTTGAATCTGCTTTGGCAGAAAAAGCCGCTGAAGTCGTTCGACTTCGACGAGATCTCAGCCAATATCAGCAAGGAAGTCCACCGGCATCTTCAGGGAAAGGGAGCGATTCCAAGGCAGCTTCCATACCGAGAGTTGGCTCTGGATCCATCTCCGGGGAGAAGCCGACAGCCGCCGCAGTCGCTGCCGGTGCACCAGCCGTTTCTGCCGCCACGGTCGCCGGATCCGGTGGTCCTGGCGCGCCACCGTTACCTCCGGGACCGCCTCCGCCACCTGGCACACCGGCAATTGCCGTTGCCGCCGGAGGATCAGCCTCTGAAGGTGACCGAAGCGTCCCGATGCCGCCGTCCGGACCGCCGCCGCCGCCAAGAGGCCCCCCGCCTCCAACTTCGCTCGTCAAAGGCGTTGCGCAAATGTCCGTCTCTGAGAACGGTGCTGCACCGGCTCCACCCGCGCCTGGATCGTTTGCGCAAGCTGCAAATGCGGGCGGCGCGGCGCCTCCATCGGGCGCCAACGGCGCGAGGCCGGCGGCTTGGATGCAACAGCAACAAGGACAACCGCCCGTACCTCCCGTCCCTGGACAGCAAGAAGATAACTTCCCGCACTTTGGCATGATTGAAAACTTGTTGGGCGATCTCGGAGATGATTTTGACTAACCCCGCTTCTTCATTCCATCTCGTGATTTGAAAATGGATCGGTGGTGCACAATCTAACGACTCATTCACCAAAAGTCGCGCTTCTTACGTAGCCTCGCGTCGTCCCGCGAGTTCTTTCTTCTCAAAGGACCAAAAGAGGGTAGACATAAACAACACAATTTAGTCTCTAGTACTACTAATATTAATATCAGCGTCTAGCAGAAAATATTCATTTCACCATCACCACTACCACCACCATCACTTTATCGTTCTACTTTGAGGTTCTTTTTAGAAAAGCTGCCCTTTTGCTTCATAAACTTTTCCCATACGAATCAAACATAATAATGTCCTTCTCCTCCTCCTCCTCCTTGCAAAGACTCGTCTGCGGCGACGAGGCACGTGCCATTTGTTCCGTCCCAAACGATAGCGCTAACAACGAGTCTCTCTTTGCCGTCGCGTGCAGTACTACTACTCCTGCTTCTACGACGAAGAGTGAAGTGAAAATCTTTTGCGTCGACGCGCAGACGCATCGCTTGAAAGAGAAACGAGAACTCGCTTTTGTGAGTATGGACGATAAGATTGTGGACGTGGATTGTTTTCGGTGTCGAGACGATTCTGTCGTGGATAGTGGTGGTGGTGTGTTATTGATCGCCGCGTGTACCGCAGAAGGGAACGTTTCCGTCTTTCGCAGACGAGAAGGAGACTCAAAAGAGGGAGACGAAGAAGAGAAAAATGTCATCGAGAACAAAGTAAGCGAAAATGAAGGAGAACAGCGAGAAGAAGGAGAAGGACGACGGCAGTTGCGTACACAGTGGTACTCGTCGTGTAAATTTGATCCAAACGGCGACGGGCGCGTCGTCGCGATGGTGACGAGCGGAGGAGCGTCTGCGAGTTTTTACGACCACGAGAACGCGAAACGGGTTGGTGCGTTTACTACTACAGGAGGCGATGACGATGGTGTCGTTGGCGGCAATAGTGAGAAGATGAAAAAGAAGACGACGAGCAGCAAAGGCGACTGGTCGAAAGCGAATCGAAACCAGTTTGCGTTTACGAGAGACGGCGATGTTTTCGTGGTCGATTCGAGATCGAGTAACGATACCGCGAAACCTATATTTTCTCAAGCGAGCGCGTTTCGAGACGTCGCGTTTTCCGCGAGCGAGGACGGGCGGTACATCGTCACCGCCTCGGAGGATTGGTTGGTGAAGACGTGGGATTTGAGGAAAAACGGCGGAGCACCGGCGAAGTGCTTCGCCGGTCACGAAGGCGCGGTCACGAAGGCGAGATTTAATCCCGTGTACGAATCCATAGTTATGTCGAGTTCGTTAGACGGTACGGTGAAATTGTGGAGAGATTCCGACCTCGGACGTTTACCCGACGACGACGACAGCGAAAGGAGGAGGAATAAGAAAGTGAACATCGACGAGAATAGCGGCGGCGGTATTAATAACAATAGCGAAGGGGTGAGCGTAGAACTGAAAGCGTATGGGAACTTACAAACCACCACGGTGGGGTCGTTCTCGCCAGTCGTCGACGCGTGTTGGAGCTGCAACGATCCGTGGATTATGGCCGCGATAACTTTGGACGGAACCGTAGCCTTGGACGTCGTTCCGAGAAGCGAGAAGTATCGCATTTTATTGTAATTTTATTCTTTTCTTACCTAGTAGAGCTGCTTTATTAAATTCTATATATTTTTACTAAACTAATCGCGCGACGTCGCTGCTCTTCGCTTTGAACTGAATCCCTCTCTTGAAAGATTCGATGGTGACTTCCCCGGTATTCCCATCCACGCCTAGAACTTTACCTTCCTCGCCGACGAAATCATGGTTGCGCACGACCGCGCATTTCCCGCCGACGCCCGGGCAAACCGGCTCGAACTCGTCTTCGTCGACGTTCTCGACGACGGAACCAGACTCCTTTAATTTCACATCCGCTTCGCGGTCCTCCACGTTGACTCTGACCACCGTACCTTTTTCCCCGGTTTCGGTTTTCCTGCAAACAATGTTCTCGCGTAGCATCCACTTTAATTTTTTCCGTTTCTTGAAGGCTGCTTTTCCCTCTTCTTTGCCGCCAGTCTTCATCTTCTTGTTGCTAAACATTCCCCCTGCGTTCGAAAAGTCGACGATGTCTTTCCTCTTCTTCTCGCTATTCTCGAGCGCGTTGTTCAATCCTCCCGAAACGACGTGTAAATTAATCTTCTCTCTTTCCCCATCGTCTAAATCAATCGCGTCCGCTTTCCTCTCTTCCTTCTTCTCCTCTCCGCCTTTCTTATTTTGCTTCGCGATCTGCCTCGCCAATACGTTCGCCATCCGCGTCTCCTCGTCCTCCTCTTTTCGCCTCTTCTCCATCTCCATCCGATCTCTCAACTGCTCTTCCTTATCTCTCGGTTTATACGTGATGAACCACCCTTTCGCAGTCTCTTCGATGTCGCATAATTTCTCCCTCCCTAAATATTTCACGAACTCCGTCAGCGTCGTCCACTTGGTCGAGTTCATGTGCACGTGCGTCTTGTTCCCGATGTATTCGTTATACGCCACCGTGGCTTTAATCCTCGTGTTTCTGTGCGACACCGCCATCATGTCCAAAAAATTCGCTAAAAACTGTTCCGAGTACCCTTTTATGAACCTGCCGGAGTTTTCCCCGAACACGGCGACTTGACGTAAGTGCGCTTCCGAGGAGCAGTGTTGCTTAAATCCGTTCTGGTCTCTGCATTGTTTCTCGCACAATTGGCAGTAGAATTTCAGTTTTTGTAAACCTTTCATCTTTTGCCGGTTGGCGACGGCTTTCGGGGAGAGGAAATCTCCTTTGTTACTTTTCGCCATTAGTATTACTGTCTCGGATTTGCTTCTTCTCTTTTCTGTTCGTTTTTCTTGGTGGTTTTTCTTTGTCTTTGTCTTCTTTGTCTGCGTTCATTTATGATGATGTACTACTAATGGGGGAGTTGGTGTTCGTTTTGTTCCCAAACGTCTTTTCCGATGAAGAGAAAAAAAAATCTTCAAATTCACATGTGACATGAAGAACAAAAGAGAAGAGAAAAAAGAAGAAGAGAAAGAATCGTTTTACGACGCGCTCGGGGTGAAGAATACCAGAGATCTCTCCGAGAAGACTCTGGAACGCGCGTATAAGAAATGCGCGTTGAAATACCATCCAGATCGTCCGAATGGAAACGCCGAGAAATTTTTGAGATGTACGAAAGCGTTCGAGACTTTGAAAGATACAAATTTAAAAGCTATTTACGATAAGTACGGCGAGGAAGGGTTAGAGCCTGGGTTTGTGCCGCCCCAGCAGCAGCAATTTCAGCAGCAGCAGCCTTTTGGTGGGTTTCAGCAGCAGAGGGAATGGGCGGACCAACAGAGACAACAAAGGCAAGAGCGATACGCGAGGAGAAAATTTGGTTTCGATACAACTGGTGGAACAGGAGCGAGAACGACGAGTTTCGGGATGGACGAAGCCATGCGAATGTTTAAGGAGCACTTTGGTGATATGGATTTCGGGAGTGAATTTGGTGGTGGTGATGTAGGAGGTGGTACCAATAAGCGGGGGCGAAGAGACGCGAATGGCGCGCCAATGCCTCCGGACGCGAGCGAAGGAGATCGAGTGTTTGAGTTTGAGTGCACGTTGGAGGAATTGTATCACGGGTGCTCGAAACAGCTTCGAATACCACCAACAAAAGGTTTGCAAGAAGAGATAGTGGACTTGAACATCAAGCCTGGATGGAAATCTGGAACAAAACTCACGTATTTTGGTCGCGGTGCGCCGGCGAGAGACGGCAGGAGAGGGAATTTAGTTTTGATTTGCAAACAAGTTCCACATCCCATTTTTAGGCGCGCGGATAAAGGAAACGATTTGGAATTCGACGTGCGTTTGCCTGTTTCCCGAGCGCTGTGCGGTTTTCGAGCGACCGTGAAAGGACTGAACGGTAAATCTTTCGAGTTTGATACGAGGGAAGTATCGACTCCGGGAAAAACATACGTGGTGAAAGGAAAAGGCATGCCGGATCAACACGATGCTAAGATCATCGGCGATTGCGTCATTCGAATCACGGAAGTAATCTTTCCAAAGAGTCTTGCCGACAATCAACGAGTTGGATTGAAACAAGCATTTAACGGCATCGATATTGAAGGAGTTTAAGCGAGTGAGAATTTTTTTTGGTTTATTTACCGCCGTCGTCGCTGCTGCTGTCTTTTGATTGCTCTACGATATTAAAAACGCAATGATGTGATTTCTAAATCACGCGAATTGAATACTCTTTCTCTCTCTTTTATTGCTTTGAGGAGCGATTCTTTTAAACTACGCGAGACATCGCCAATGAAAGCGCTCGCAACTTCCCCAAGAAATTTTCGGCGTTTTCATACGCGCCTACCTTTAAGTCCTCCGCATCTTCGAGAACTAAATCAAACGAATCTTCAATTCCTCGCAAAGTCGCGGTGATTTCTTTTCTCACTTTCTGCAGTTCTCGTCGCTCTGTCATTTTTGTCTCCTTTCCCTCCTCGACCTCGTCCGGTGCTTCGCACGGCGCGTAACCGTTGCTCTCTTCTTTCGTCTCATCTTCCTCCTCCTCCTCCAAAGTTTCTTTCGTTCCTACTATCCTGTTCCATCTAGCCTTGTCGCTCTCCGCCTTCTTAAAGTACGGCATTTTTTCAGTCTCCCTCATACTTCTCCAGATTTTGCCGAGCTCTTTGTCAATTTGTATCGCAGACTTACCTGGCATACAAGTAGCCACACGAGATTGATTTTGGATCACGAAGTGATTATACGCGCTGAGACAGTGGAGTGGTTTCTCTTTTTTTGCACCAGCGGCGCCATATTCCTGTTTCATCGTCGGCTTTGTCGAACCGCTCAGCAATTTAGGCATCGTCGTCGCGTCGTTTCCGTCCTTTTGATGATGACCTTTCTTCTCATTGTTGTTGTTGATGCTATTATTACTACCATTATCTTTTTTATCCTGCGATTTGCTAAATAAGTTTGCAATTAACGATCCCCCCAAAGCTTTCACTTGCTTCTTTTCTCTCTTCTCTCGTTCTGCTTTCAACTTCTTCGCGGCTTCTCTCTCCTTCTTTTGCTCTTTGGCTAATATTTTCTTACTCTCCATGATCTCGTTTCCATTTCTTCTACCATTATTTGGTTTCATCGCTGACTCGGTAATAGGATCCGACTCCTCGATGCCTAATCCTTCCAACGTTAAATTATCCAGCGAAGCCTCGGACGGGAACTCGTTCTTCTTCAGCGGCGTAAACGCCGTGTTCAACCCTTCTAACTCCGCTAAACTCTTCGCTTCAAATTCTGCGGGTAAATGCTTCGGAAGGCCACCTAAAAGCTGCTCTATCACCGACCCCCCTGATTGTTTTCTTAACTCCGCCGCTCTCTTCTTCCCGTACGCCAACTCAAAAGTCTGACGAAACAAAGCGTTTGACAATTCGCGCGGCACAATCGAATCCCCTCTGAGCATCTCCTCGAATTCGTCATCCATCTCTCTCATCTTCATCTTCTTCTCTTGCTCTTTTGGAATCCGAAACCCGTTCCGCTCTTCCTCCACCGCTATTATTCTCAACATCGAGAATCTGTCGTCTATTTTCGACACCTCTCTCAAGGCGTTTTGTTCGACGAGTTGCTTGACGTAAAAGTTCACCAACTCGTCGCCTCCAACATCCGCGATAAAGTCCATCTCTTCGTTCTCTCTGCTCACCAGAGATGAAGAAGAAAATTGCGTATTCCTCGCGCTGAGTGGAATTTTGTTCGTGCACTTCCCGTGGCCTTCGAGAAGCATCGCCCCGGAGGAGTGTTTCTTTATCGAATAGTGGTTCACGCTCTTCTCGTCGGAGAAGGATTTCAAGCGGTACATAGGTAAGGTGTTGGTTTTAGTACCATTTTCCCCGCTCGGGGTTGAACTCGTCGTCGTCGAACCCGGCGCTGCTTTGGTCGCAGCAGAAGCACGTTTTTTAGGCATCGTTTGTTTCTGAAGAAAAGCCTCGAGATACGAAAAGAATATTCAAATTTTAACCAAAACAATACCAAAATACACACGCGGTCTGAAGAGTATTAGTAAACAAATGGTGGTGGTGACTCTCTTCTTTTTCATTCAAAACAACAGTATATGTGATGTGCTAACGTTTTTTACTTTTTCGGCTTCTTCTTTGCCGGTTTCTTCTTCTTCTTCGCGGGCGCTTTCTTGCGTTTCGCGCCGCCTCTCCCAGCGGCGGCTTTCGTCGCTTTCGTCTCTCTTTGTTTTTGTTCTTGTTCCTCGAACCCCTCGTCCCCGGGTTCGAGAGGTATGTAGTTATCGTTGATGGTACCAACACACGCGACGTTTTCCGCGGACGGGTCTTCTCGTAATTGGACGTACTCGTCGAAGAAAGTTTCAATTTTCGCGTCTTCCGCGCCGACGTTGACGATGGCAACCGTGGAGGATAACAAGTGCGTTCGCGCTAAGTACATGACGCCTTTTAAATCGACTTTGACCGAGGCGTGCGGTTGTTGTTTCGACGTGGACGCTTTACTTCCTCCACCTCCAGTTGGTTGCGCTTCGCGCTCGACTAACAATCGTCCAACCACGCCGACGTCACCGGACAAATCTACGGCTTCCCCGGAGCCTTTACACTCGAACAAAATCGTCGAGTTGGCGGTTTTCTGCAACGCGCCGTGGTTAATCAGCAGAGGCATTTTTGATTTCGGCACGGACGCGCCGATAAATGCCGCCGGAATCTTTCTCTTATTTGTTGCTTTATTATCTGCGTTCTCTTTGTTCTTCTCCTTCGCATCGTCTGCATCCATTTTATCGTCTTCTTCTTCGTCGTCGTCAATCATCAACACTTCCTTCTGTTTCTTCTCCGAAAGCCTCACCGCTAACGGTTTCGCGTCCTCGTCGTCTCCATCTGACCCCCACCCGGAACTGCTGCTGTTGCTTTTCTTCTCCTCGTCGTCCTCTGAATCGTCGTCTTTGATGTTGATTGTTTTATTATTATTGCTCTTCTTCGGCGTGGTGTTGTCTGTCTTTTTCTTCTCGTCGTTCGAATCTTCCTTTGTGGGAGGTTGATACTCTTTCATCCAATCCGGTTCCTCGTCCGAATCCGATTTGATTTCAATCGTCTTTGTTTCTTCGATTTTGTTCTTCTCTGGGTCTCTTTCTTTTTCTTTATTATCGTCGTCTTCATTCCTCCCACCACCACCACCAATTTCATCGCGCGTGGTGGTGGTTAAATCAACATCATCATCCTCATCCTCATCGTCGTTCTCTTTGGTTTTAAGTGTTGTTGTTGTTTTCTTCTTCTCGGTCGTCGTGTTTTCAATCACCGAATCGATTTTCTTCAGAGGCGAGACAATATCTGGAACTTTATCGTCGTCGTCCGAAGAATCGTCGTCGTCTAACACGTAACTCTTACCCATAATGATATATATATGTGCGCGTGTATATGTTTATGCGTATATACTATCAGTAAAGAAAGCTACTAAACGCGCGTTGTTTTTGTGAGAAATTTCAAAAATATTTTTGGGGCAGTTTTGGAGTTTTTTTTTCTCATTGTTTTCTCTGTTAGTGATACGTTGTTTGTATGCCTGCGACGGAGCAGACGACGACGGGAGCAGCAGCAGCAGCGGGAGCGACGTCGACATCTTCGAACTCTGAAGAAGTCATCTTAGCGTTGCAAAGAGAGAGGAAGAACCAGTATCTGTCGTTCAAGAAGTTTGGGGAATTCAAAAACATGAGTTCTATTAAAAGTAAAGGGAAACTCACCGCCCTTGGGTACATCTATGTTTGCATTTCTGCGATTGTTTTTCTCCTGTATTGGTTCGTGGACGCCGTGGATGGGAGGTACGCGAGTGTGCTCTTATTGGCGAGCTGTTTCGTGGTGAGAGTGCACCCGGCGTTTAGTAGCGCGACTGGTAAATTGAGGTGATGAGAGATGTGGGAGGACACGCTTTTTGGAACCTCAAAGCGTCTTGGATGTAGTAGTATTAGTAGTAGTAGTAGTAATGTAGTAAAACAGAGTTTAACAACAACAACAACAATAGGATTCGAGCGCGCCTCCGCGTGGGTGTGTTTGTGTGTATTTTAGTACTGTGCTTTCTTGCTAGTATTTTGTCGCATACAATAGTATTAAATATATTTACTTCAATATGCGATACAAGTACATGCCAATCCCGAGCAAGACGCAAATCAACGTCGCGTCCACGCAAAAATGCCTCGACGATCGCGCCTTCTCTACGGTTTCTTTCAACCTCATGTTGGCCGTTTTCATCTCGGCTTGCGCACCGTCCATTTTAAAATCTATGTTTTCAATCGCCGGTTGTTGCCTGGCCATCTCTTCGTCCATGTCCGCGCCGAGACGTTTCAAGGTTTGCAAACCTCGGCTGATTTCGTCCAAGTCGGTGTCTTGCGTTTTCTTTCTGTCTTCGAATTCTTGACGAAACTGACGACTCTCTTCCGTGTGTTCCATGCCCTCGAATCTGTTGTTGTTGTTGTTGTTGTTTAAATGTTGTTCGCGAAGTGTTTCCGGTTGTTCAAACGGGTTCGTGTAGGTCCCCATTTCGATATCTCTCGACAACGATCTGTGATGATGCGGGACTTTCTTCGACGGCGTTCGAGGAATCATTCTCGACACCCCGTCCGGAACGTCCTCTATTCTCTGCTCGAACTGGTCAATCAGCGTTTCTCTCCCGTCTCTTTCGTACATCGATTCGTCTTCGATATCGCCCCCGTCGCTCGTCGCCCGTTTCTTCTTCTTGGCGTTATTATTACTACTACTACTTTTATTCGCTAATTTTCTCAGTTTCGGAATTTCTCCTCGTAAACTGTTCTTCCCTCGTCTCACTTCCGCGTGCATCGCCGCAATCGCCGCTCGGTTCGTTTCTACTTTCGCTCGTTCCGAGACGTCCGCGATGTCGTCCAGTCGTTCTTCGAGTTTACCCAGGAATTGTTCGAACGAACTATCGTGATGATGAGTAGTATTGCTCTCGTCATCATCTTCGTTACCATTATTACCACCGCTACTGCTAAACTTCCCCACATTCACGTTCTTATTCGTTTTTCGTTGTTGTTGTTGTCGTTTCATTCGTTCATCCGACGCAGTTCCATCATCGTTTTGGGGGAGATGATTTTGGTATTTTTTAAGCAAATGTTCCGTCCTGGAGAGTAAATCGTGCGCGTTGTTGTTACCACTACTCCCACCGAGGATGCCCATTATTATTATTATTATTATTATTATTATTACGCTCGCGTTACGTCGCGCGTATCTTTTACTTCTGTTTTGCGGGAGAAAAAGCGCGGCGCGCGCAAAAAACACCAACCAAAAGTCAAAACTTCTTCAAACGGTTGTTGGGTTTGTACCGTTTGTGTTGTTCGTTGTGATGAAGAGGCAACTTTTTTTGAATCTCTGGCGCATTTTTTTACTAAAAGTAAAAAACCCTAAATTGTTGTTTGCTGTTTTGTGATTCCAGACTCGAAGTTAAGTTGAGAAGACCGCATTGTGCTCTTTTTTCATCAGAGAGCACACACGTACACACACACACAAAGAGACGACGTAAACGACGACGCTTAAAACAACGACAACAACAACAATTTAACAACAACAACAATGTTTGCCGCCGCGAGTTCGTTAACGACGACGACGATATCGTCGTCGAGTTTAGGAGGATATCGGGGAAAAGAAGTTGTGCAAAAATCCCGATCCTCGATGAGAAGTACTGCTAGGAGAAACAATGTAAACGTCGTCGTTCGAGCTGAAGCGCAAAAGACCATCGACATGAACGAGGTGAGTTTTACTCTAAATATTGATTCTTTTGTTTTTGTCTCGCTTTTGTCTATATGTTGTTTTCCCTTTTGGGATGGAAACAATGGTTCATTTTTCTTCTTTGTCTTCTTCTGTGGATCCATCGTCCATCGTCGGCGGATGGGACGAAAGATATCGTCGTCAAAATGGATAAAATATCGGACATTCGAAGAGATTACTTTTTATAGACACACGCGTCGTGTTTTGCTGACAAAATCGCAACTTCTCTCTCTCTTTCTGTAGTCTCGCACGTATTACTTTTGCATCGCGAACGCGGATTTTATGCTCAACGACGAAAACAACGAACACTTCCCGGAAATCTTGAGAGAACGAAGACGATTTTACCGAGAGACTGAGAAATTGCAAGACTTTTGGATCGTCCCGAACCCAACATTTTTGGACGCCATGCCGGAAATAAAGAAAAAAATTCGGCAACCGTGCGTGGCGGTGATGACCACGGACGAGGTGTGGAACACATTTATTAAGTTAAGAATGGACCGAGTGTATAAAGGTTCCGTGGAAGGGACTGGAGCGGAGTTGTTGAAATCGAACGAGTTAATCGCCGCGGACGCGTTTCCGCCGGTGGACCCGGCCAAGTGGACGGCGCCGTATAACAAATACTCGCCCGGGTGGTGGGAAGTGTTTTACCCCGGGGCGGATTGGACGCAAGGGTACCAAGCGACGGTGAATCCGTTGGCAGAAGAGGGGGTTGAGCGCACTGGGGCGTAATTTTTTAGTAGAAAGACAGACAGACAGACAGAGACAAACAACAACAACGACAACATATAGAGTGCGCGCACACAAAAGCCATCGGAGAAGAACGACGGAAGAAGAAGAACATCATCACAAATTTTTTATATTAGAAGAAATATCTTTATTATTATTAAAGAATGGATATAGAGTATCAAAGGTCCTCTTTCTTCTTCTTTCCCTTCTTTCCTTTCTTTTTCTTCTTCTTTCCGCTACTCTTTTGTTGTTGTTGTTTCTTTTCCTCCTCCTCTTTGACGCGCGCGGCTTCCGCTAATTCCTCTTCTTCCTTCTTTCTCTCTAACTCCGCAATCTCCGCTCTCGTCAAACCTAACGTAGCATCTTCGGTTTCTTCACCCATGATATCGTTCAAATCGAACTCTTCCTCGATCGGTTCCTCGGGTTCGTAATCGTTTTCGTCTTCGCTCTCGCCGCCGTCGATTATTTTCGGCACGTCTTGAATCATAAACGTTCTCGTTTTACCATTCAAGACTAACTCGCAGTGCCTAGCGAGCTCGCGAGGGTCAAAGGAACCACTCATGGTTGCGTACCTTCCTTTTCTGGGTTGTAAAACCGTCACGGTTGGTGAATTGTGCGGTAAAACGTCGAAGGCTTTTGCAAACGTTTTCTGGACAATCGGATCGACGACGATCCACGTGAACGGTCGTCCGCTCGTAAGTTTTGCCGCTTCAAACGCTCTTTCCATGCGATCTTCAAACATAGACTGCGAAGAAGAACTCGTCCCTGGAATAAACGCGATGGCGCACAAACCGCCTTTGGATTCGCACTCGTCCTCGAATTCCTTTTGCGTCGTGACGTGCGGCGGCGGCGTCACTTTTCCTGGAGACTTCGCCTCGTCTTTCCGCTTGATTTGATTTTTGGCTTCCAGCAACCATTGGCGAAGATAAATGTAATTCATCGGTCCAGGAAACGGCGCAGAGTTCATTTGGACGTTTCCAGACGCCTCTTGTTGCGGCGTGACCGCGGGATTAACGAACAATAATTGCACCGCGGGTAACTTTGGAATGTTGAACTTTTGCAAGTTCGGGTCGTTTTTATCATCGGCTTGGAAAAAACCGAAATGGAAATCGTCCTTGAAGTTTGCCGCTAATGTTTTATACATTCCGGGCGTCTCGTCCTTTTGAGAGAACAAAACGCACTTCGGTGTGAACGGATCCGTGGCTAAATACTGGTCCAAGTTGTCCTGGGTGATTCTTAAAACAACATCCGCCGTGTTTTCGTACATCCACGCTTTCAAATTCCCGTCGTTCACCGGATGGTCCTCGGAAACTTCAAACGGGTACGATTCTTCGTCCTCTTTGTTCTCACCGAACGGGTAATACATCAACGAGAAGCACTCGTCTTTGTTTGGAAACTTACTCAACGTTTGCGTTTCGGCAAGTTTTATCGCTTTCAAGATATCCTCGCCGTCTCGGTTCACGACGTATTCGTAAAGCTCCGCTTGGAATTGAAGCTTTGCAAACGCGTCGATGGCTTCGTTCACTTTAAGGCCACACTCGTCCGTTCGCTTGGTAAACATAACTACCACCGCTTCTTTCTTTTCTATCACGTCTTGTTCGAAATTTTTCGGTTTCTTTTCAATAAACAACGAAAAATCATCGTTGTTTTCCTCTTCTTCTTCTCCTTTTTTCTTCTCGTCTCCGCTTTTATCCTCGCCGTCGTCTTTCTTTTTACGAAGTACCTCCACTTCCAACTCTCCAACTTCTGGGCCTAAGTGCTTCTCCGCGAACGCAAACACCTCGTCTTTACTCATGCTCTCGCCGTCGAACAAGGTCGGTTTCTTCGTCAAATCTGCGTCTTTATACAACACCAACTTCACCGCGTCCTCTTCGTCTTCGTGCGCTTCCAACCCGGGAAGCACCGGCGTTGGTAACAAATCGTCCGTGGAAGAGTCGTACGTCAACTCAACCACGCGAATTCTGTTCTTATGGTTCCATGCCAACGATTTCAACATGAACGGCGTCTCGCTTTTGTCCGTCACGTACACCAGCGTCGGCATCTCGTCCGAAACGACGTTCTTTAACTCGTCCACGGAATCAATTCTCGCGACTTCATCGTCCGGTAAGTTCTTCACCGCAAACTCTCTCAACGCTCTCGCGGTCAACGCATCCCCTCGATACTCGTTGGACAATTTCTGCGCGATTTTCCTGTACGGGTTCCACGTCTTTTTCCCTCCGAAACCGACGATGGCCGGCACTCGCGATATTTGCATCGACCGTCCTAAATCTTCGTTCCCGGCGATATCAATCGCGCCAAACTTAATGTTCACCGACTCTAACGATAACGCGGCTCTACTGAACGCCGGTGCCATATCCTTGCACGGTTGGCACCCGGGGGCGATGAATTGCACCACCCACACGTCTCTCGTCTCCAAAACTTTCTCCTTGAACTCTTCCGAGGACTGGAAACCAAACACGCCTGAGTTGTTTGGGTCGTACAAAGTTCTCACTTCCGTGTGAAACACGTTGTTCTCTTTAGCAGATGATTCTTCTTCTTCTTCTTCGTCGTAGTCATCGTCATCATCATCAGTATCATCCGTTTTGGCGGCTGAAGCGAACATAAAACCCCCGGTTGTTGTTCCTTGGCTTTGTTTTCGTTTCATCAGAAACGCCGATTCATTTTCATAATTCGGCGGCATCATCATCATCATCATCATCATCGCGAAAAGGAGGAGAACAAACGACAACCGCAGCGAAAAACGACGAGAATTATTCATCGCCATCATCGTGCTCTTCTTCTTTTTCTTTTTCTTTGTTGTTTTTCTTGCTGCTGCTGCTGTTCTCATCATCCTCCTGTAATGTTATAAGTTTGTTACACTAAAAATGAGGAACGATGATGCGTTCGAGAGCAAACAAAATGTTGTTTTTTTTCTCAGTCAAAAAAGCGCGTCTGTCTCGGCGAATAAAAATCTCTTGTTTTTTTTTCCTTGTTTTTTTGCAATTTTTTCGATCAATCGATCTCCTTTTGGTGAAGAAAATCTCTCTTCTTTTTTTTTGTAGAGAGTTCTGTGGAGCCAGCCTTCTTTTGGAGCTTTATGACGAATCCTTCATAAACACACACGTACAAAAAATAATTTAATAATAACAAACATGTCTGCTGCTTTGACTTCATCCACGTTCGTTGGCGCGAAAGTTTCCGTCGCGAAAACTACCACCGCGTCCAAGAGAGTCGCGTTCTCCGTTCAAGCGAACGCGAGCGGACCGAAGAAGGTACGAATTCCGATTTCGTTTTTTTTTTGTGCGCTTAAAAAATCATCATCGTCGCTCGTTTCAGGCGGGTGGTGGTGCGTCCAAATTTTGCATTTCGTCCAACGAGAAAGTGAGATTGCGCACGATTTTTCTCCGAAACGTCGATGAAGCGGTCGTGTGCGAGTTTTGGAAACGATCGATGCGCGTGTATTCCGATGCGAAAGTTCACTTCGAACGCAATTACGCGCTTTTTTGAGCGTTTCAACCTTCGCGCGTCGCCGTTCCACGACGCGCGACCGATTTCGAATTTTATTTTATTTTCTTCGTGTGTTTATTTGATACGCTCCGCTTCGTCCGTCGTCTTATCGAGGAGGATCGATTTTACTCGAAGAAGCCGTCCAAAAGACAACGAAATCTGTTTTGCCTCTTTCTTGAGGGAAAAAACGAAAAATAAAATATCGCTTTGTTGTTGTGTGTCTGCTTTGAGCAACAACATTAACAACAACAATAACTGACAAAATCGATGATATCTTCTCCTCTTTACATCACAACAGGGTACCAAATCCAAGGGTGGCCAAGCCGGTGTCGGCTACAAGGGTTCCACCGAAGCCGGTTCCGCCCCGAAGAGACGCGACGGTAAGGCTGGCTACGTCTACTCCTTGGGCGTCCGCAACGGCAAGGCGAACGTCGACGAATACTCCCCGATCTACTTACCGGAAGAATTCAAGACGGACGGCGACAAGTACGAAGGTAACTTGCTGTACTGGGCGGCTACGCTCGCCGGTATCATCGGTTCCGGTGCGCTCGCCATCTACTTGACTTCCGCCTTGTAAAAAGTTTGAAAGAGAGAAAGGAAGGAGAGGAGAAAATTTTTGTAGAACAAAGTGTTTTAGCAAACAGGAATAAAAGAGAGAGAGAAGGAGAAGAGAGAGAAGAAAGGAGAGGAGAGAGAGTGGAGGACGAGAGAAAGAGAGAGTCATCATTTGGCGTTCAACACACGCGCTTGATATTTTTGTCTTAGTTTTAGTTGATTTTGTAAAGAAGAAGAAACGAGACGATATTATTGTGTTGATTATATCACGCAACAACCAATAACAACGGGTAAAAAAGAAAGACACATTCATTCGCCGTCGTCGTTTTTGAAACAATTTTGTTCGTTGCGTTTGTTTTTTATTGACAATAAAAAACTAGTATATGCTTCTTTCTCGTCCTACAAAATCGTCTTCGCGTCGTGTGTTGTATTGATGTTGATCTTCTCGTTGTTGTTGTTTTTCGTTTTGTTTTGCTCTACTAAATGTTGTTGTTGTTGTTATATATATATAAAAATACTCTGTTTTATTGTTTTATTGTTGCTGTTGTTCATCGAAGATCACGCTTGCTCTCCGCTGCTCCCGTTTCCAAGAGTTTCTTTAATCTGCGCGGCGTGTTTTTCCATACCACTCACCATGCCTTCTCCTCCAAACTCCTTCATCGCTTCTCTCTGTTCTTCGATGTTGATCGTTTGTTTTGTCTCCGCTTGTAACTCCGCTCTAGCCGCCGCCCTCGCTTTCTCTCGTTCCTCTTCCTCGGCTCGGATCTTCGCTTCTTCTTCGTCCTTTTGCTTTTGGATCTTTTCTTGCTCTTCCTTCTCCTTTTGCGCTTGCTCGTTTTTCACCTTTTGTTCGGCTTCGGCGATTTCTTTTTCGCGCTTCTCAATCTCTGCGTTTCGATTCGCTTCAATGTCTTTCTTTTGCGTCGCCGCGGCTTCAAAATCGGACCACAAATCATCTGGAACGGCATCGACGGCTTCCGTGGGCGCGCTCGCGTCCGCCGCAGGTGCACCCGCGGCGGCGCCCGTGTTTGCTGTGTCGTCCTTCTTGTTGAGATCGGACCAACCTTCTGGATTTTGCACCGCCGCGACGGGTTGCTTTTGGTCGCGTTTGATGCCCAACTCATCCACGGCGGGTTGTAAGAGCTGATTCGTCGACTGTTCGACTCGAGAGACTGGTCGGACGTTGGAAGTCCCATCGTCGTTCCCGCCACTGCCGGCGGCTTTGTTGCCCTTCTCGGGATTCGAGTCGCCGCCTTCCGAAGACGAAGAATCGGAATCGGAATCGGAATCGGAATCGGATGAGTCCGAGTTTGCGGGTTTCTCACCAGAAGCACCCGCTACAGTCGCCAAATCAGTGTTCGACGCTTTCCTCCTCGGATTATTCTTCAAGTTCGCTTCGCACGCTTCGAGTTCACGCATGGCTGCCGCTTCTCGCGCCTTGGCTTCCTTCACCAAATCCATAGCCGACGCCGACTTTTTGCTCTTCTTCGGTCTCAACTGCGAATCGCAGTACCTTTGAAGTCTCCAAAGCGTTTTCGAATCGAGTTCTTCGATGTTGATTTCAATCTCGTCGCCCTCGGCTTTGCCCATCGCTGCTTGCCCTTCTTGAACAATAGTAATCACCATCTCTTGCTTGCTCTCTGGAAGCTCTTGCAACGACATCGTCAACGCGTGCTTCTCATCAAACGTCATCTCTCTCGTCGGTAACGGCTCTTGATCGAGCTCAATGTACTTGCGATCTTTCGTAACTTTGCTTTGTGGAGTCGCGCGTTGTCGTTTGGCTTTCGGTTGACCGCTGCCACTTCCGACCGGGCGACCTCTTGGTTTACCAGTTGCTTTACCTCGACTCGCGGCGGCATACTCCTCCGGATCGTCGTCGTACATGTTCGCGTCAAAGTCGTCGTCTAAGAATCCGTCCATATCGCGCTCTCGAGGGGCGTATCCGCCACCACCACCCTTTTGTCTTCTCAACTCTGCCAATTCACGTTTCATTTCCGCGAGTAACTTGGCCTGCTCTTCCGCGAAAACCTCTTCTTGTCTGATCGGATCCTCCGGCGTGTTTGCGATTTCAATATCCTCCTTCGTGCGGATGTCCTCCTCGTCGCTCATTTTCTGTTCAACGTTGTATTTCACCCACCCTTCTTCGAACGCGCCGCGGACTGTTTCACCCATTTGTCCAGCATCCGTAGTCGTCCCATTATACAAGGCACAGTTATCGAAAATCAATCGCATGTCGTCCGCAAAGTCGGTCGGCCACGTGTACTTCTTCCCATCCAACTTCTCTTTCACTTTACCGAGATCCATCGGGTTCTTCACGATCTCGTAATAATCAGGGATGCCAAGCTTTACCGCGTCAACGGGTTGCGTGAAAATCCAGTGGAATTTGTTTCTTTTCACGTGGTTCAAAACGTCTCTGCACGATTTGATCAACACGTTTCTCCTCTTTTGTCGTTCGTCCTCAATTTGCGCTTCTCTCAACATCCGTCGATTCTTAATGATGCGTCCATCGCGCATTCTCTTGTGCGAGCGGTCAGAACCGAGACTCATGCTTGCCGGCTTCACCGTTCTGTTCGCGTATGGGTCCGGTCTTCTCGCGCTGTACGCATCCGGCGGCGGTAACATGTCGTTGAACATGTTATCGTACTGGTTGAACACGCCGCCGCTCGCTCGTAACTGTTCTTGTTTTCTCTCCGCCGCTTCTTTCTTCTGCCTCTCGACTTCCTCGACTCTTCTCTTTGCAATTGCAATCTCCTCCAATTTCTTTTTCAACTCTTGTTTTGCTAATTCTTTTTCTCTTTTTTTCATCGCTTTTCGTTGTTTTTTCCTCTCCGCTAACTCTTCCTCCGTGCACTCTTCGTCCGTCTTATCGCCACCGGCTAATGGAATCTCCAACACCGGCGTCGCGATAATCGACTCGACTTTTTGAAGGATGGCAGGATCCACTTCTTGCTTTGCCGGTGGTTCAGGAGGCGCAGACTGTTCCGGTTTCGGAACTGGCGCGACTGGTGCGACTGGCGCGGCGGCGGCGTGTCCTCCTCCTCCCGAGTACGGCTCCGCAACTTTGTGTCGATCGAAAATCCCAGACCGCCACGACATCGGGTCAACGCCCCCATTCATCATCGACCCGTGACTTTTCTTCCTCCCTTTCATCTCTTGCCAGTTCTCTTTAAACTGCTCAAACTCGCTCGATTTAATAAAGGCAAAACCTTTCGGGCACCTCAAGGCGAGCGTTCTCGAGAGCAAAAGTTCACCTTTTTCAGCCGGTCTCGCGCCGCTCGGGTAGTACTCCTCGTCGTCCTCGTCTCCTAATTCCATTTTCTCCGCCGCGACTCCCGCGTCTTCTTTCTCTTTCTCTTCCTGCGCGGCTTTCTCCGCCGGTCGGACGCCCCCGTTTCGCGTCATTTTTTTATTGTCTTTTTTCTCTTCTTTTCACTTCTTCTTCTTCTTCCTCTCGCGAAAGCTTCTTCTTCTCGAGTCGACGAATTTCTTCTTCTTCTCCTTCGCTTTGTTGTTGTTGTTGTTGTAGCTCCTCTTCGCTTTTAATACTACTCTGTTGAGAAAGAAATAAAAAAGATTCGTTTCGTCGTCAGCGTCGTCTCTTCGCGTTGTGCTAATCGCGCGCGCTTCAAAGCGCAGAGGAATTCGAGAGAGAGAAGGATGTGATCCTGATGTGACTAATCGAATCGACGTAATTCTCTCTCTCTTTCTGACGACGTGAACGAAGATAACAAAGACGGTAGTAAAGTTGCTCGTCAAACAATGCTCTCCTCCTCCCAAAGCGTGTCGTTTAAAACGTACCTTTAAAGTTTCTGTGCGTGTTAAAGTGTTAAAGTGTGTGTGTGTGTGTTAAATGCGCGCGCCGGCCGCACAATTATACAAGAGGAAAATCGCTCAATTTTGCGGCTGCCTCTTCGCAAGAAAAGAAAAAAAGAAGGAGTCGAAGAAAGAAAATTCAATGCATGGAAAGATGACGACGGCAAACAGGAAGTAAAAACGTGTCGTAAAATCAACATCAACAAACACTCTTTATTATTTTCAAAATGTCTACGAGCACTAAAAGCTACTTACTACTCTTCGTCGTCGCCGCCACGAGTACTACTACGACTGCTACTACTACTACTCGAATAAGAAGAAGACAAAGACAAAGAACACGAGGGCGGATCCGCGCTTTTCTTTCCCAAACAAACGCTCATGTGCCCGCCGTGTTCTAACATTCTCAAAAACACCGCTTGGAAGCCGAACGAGTGCGCCGCTTCCACGCCTTTGACTTTGTCGTGGTAGTGGTACGGGGTCGATGGGTCGGGTTCGATGCCAAAACCGTATAAATCGACGGATTCGCAGGTGAGCATGGCAAAATATAAACCTTCCACGCCAGTTGGTGGGGAGTTGCGGCCTTTGACCGAGACGGCTTTGAGGTCGGCGAACGCGAGGTACGCTTTTTTGTATTGGCCTCGCGCGGCGCCGGCGAATTCAGGCGCCATGAAGTAAATTTTTTCCTCGCTGCCCCATTTTTTGTACAGAGCGTCCATGCTTTTTGCCGCACCAGCACCGAAGAGGAGCAACGCGTCTTCGGACGCACCTCTTGGTTTCCGTCGCAACCACGTTCGGGTCCACGCGTTGTTGATAACTCTGAAGGTGGTTTTCGAGCCGACTTTGTTTTCGAAACCGACGGTTGGACCGTCGTTGAAACGGAAAACGGCGTCGTGCGCGTCGATGGCCTCACCGTAATTGGCGTTTAAGTTGCTGCCACCGTTTCCCACGACCGCGCAGGACTTGAACTGTTTTTCGCGTAAATCTTCCGCCGGTAACACTTCTGGATTGTTCTTGCCGCTCGGATGGTACTTGTTACCATTTTGCGCCTTTGTCACTAAAATTCTCTTCACGTTTGCTTTCTTCCATTCCGGCGTTTTCGGTATCCACAACTGTGGGAGAACAATATCGAACGACTCTTTCAGTTTCTTCAAGTTCATGGCTTCTTTGGCTGCCGCGCCAACGCGATGGTCTGCGGTCGGGAGGAACGTATTGCCACCGGCGCTCGAGTCGGCGCTCTCGTCCTCGCCGCCGGTATCGTCCCCTTCCTCGTCGCTCGCGCTACCACCACCAAAACTATTACTACTAGAACTACTACTTCCTTTAGAAGATGATCGCGAACGGCTTCTTCTTCGTCCTTTTCGTGCCGTTCCCACGACGCCGGCGGTGGTCGCTTCTTCTCCTTCTTCGTCTGCGTTGTTGTTGTTGTTGTTCAACTCTTCCTCTTCCTCCTTCTCATGCGACGACGAGGAAGAGGAGGAAGAGGAGATGTCTGCTGAAACGCGCATCGTTGTATCCTCCTCTCGAGTCGTAGTCGCTTCTCTCCCCCACTTCGACGACGACGACGACGCAAAACTTCCAAACAATCGCACACCCAACGCGAATACTCCATTTTCATCATCGTCGTTGATGAGAAACTCTTTGACGATAAAGACGAAAAGCGAGACGCACAGAAGGAGTCTGCACGCGCGATAATACGAAGATTTTCTTTTATTGATTCTCCTCGACGACCCAGTTTTTGCTTCTCTTCTGGGAACGGAGAGGCCCATTCCTTCTTCTTTGTCTTTGTCTTCTTCTTCGTAAATGCGCGAAGTGTTTTTGTGTGGTTTGTGTGAGAAATCAACTCATGATTTTAAAATATTACACTTTCGAAATTTTCATCATCATCATCATCATCATCACAACATCTGATCGTACTTGGTGTTATCCTCGTCGTATTCCGCGCGTTTCTTTTTATCGCTGAGAATAGAAAACGCGAACGCGATTTGCTTGAACCTCGTTTCCGCCTGTTGGAGTTTCGCGGCTTCGTCTTTCGAGTGGTGTTGTTTGTCCGGATGCCACTTCATGGCTTGCGTTTTGTACGCTTTGGCTATTTGTTTCGGACGAGCGGTTTGTCGACAGTCGAGGAGTTGATAAAGTTTTGGGGTTTTGGATGATTCACCGATATCGTCATCTTTATCGTTGTCGTCGTCGTCGTTCAAATCGACGTCGGAGCCGTAGCGTCCTTTTTTCTTGCCCGGCGTTTTTCTGTTCATGGCGGAAACGAGCTTGGCCAACTTTTGCACTTTTCGAGCGATGATCGGATCCTCCGGTGATAGCATTTGCGCTAAACGGATAGACTCGAACGCTTTCATACGTTTGTTGCCTAAGAGATAGATATCGTGCGAAATGACGTGCGCTTCAACGTTGTTGGCGTGTAAGAGTAACGCCTCCTTGGCACTTTTCAACGCCGTCTTTGCCAGTCGATTACGGTCGAGTTTTTCTCGGTTTGTTTCTCCGGCATTCGTCGATGAATACTCGAATCCACGTTCATTCAGAACAGTAGAGGATGATTCTGAATCCGAACCCGAGGATAACGCGTCGTCTTCTTCGCTGCCACTACTCGTTCCGGAGGAAGCGCCCCGCGAATACGTTAAGATTCCTACCAGACTGGACGCGCGAGCGACGAGAATATTCGCGCGAAACCGCGTCGGTTGTCGACCCATGGATAGTTGTTCCAGGACATAATCGCACTTTTCCACGCACAACTGATACTCCTCTTGATCTGATAAACTTTCGATGGATTCTGAAATCGTTTCGAGTTCTCTCAATCGGTTCGCGAGCGTCTTGCATTTTTGCGAGTGTTTCAAAAGTTCTTCGTCGCACTCGTGCTCTAAGCTCGATGCTTCTAAACATCTCAACGCACCGCTCACGTCATTTACTCTCCACTTACACTCGGCGAGAAGGTACAAACGATCGATAGAGTCTCTGGGAAGTTTTTTTTCGCACTCGTCCAAGGCGAATAAGACGCGTTGACACTTGATGCAATTTTCCACGTACTCAAATCGCGCGTTATTCTCAAAAGGAGACGTCGAAGTCGTTAGAATTTGTCTCAACATCTCCTCGCTCGCGATTAAGTTCTCCGCGTTCTTTTCTGCGTTTCTTTTCAAAAATTCCGCTTCGTCAAAGAGAGGTTTTCTCAGTTCGCCTTTGCGCGTCGCCTCGTTCTGCTTATTCGCGCGTTCCGTTTTACTCTTCAAAAGTGCCCTGGCCTCTTCTCGTCCTTTCGTAGCTTCCGCGTGCGTCTGGTCGATGTGTTGTAAAATAAACTCGTACATTTCTATCGCTTTCGTTTCGTTATTTAACTTCATTTGCGCCTTGGCGCCTCTCGTCAAAGCCTTCTCGTATTTCGGGTCGAGTTTCAGAGCGTTGTCGCAATCCTCCGCGGCGATGACGTATCGTTCCAACTTCAACGCACAAAACGCCCTGTTTGCGAAGTATACCGCTTTCTTCGGTTCTAATCTGATCGCCTCCGTGTACGCCTCGAACGCGTGTTCGTGATCTTCGCGTCTTTGATTTTTAGTACCATTTTTCCTTTCCTTTGCCGTTTTCAAACATTTCGAACCGAGATCGTTCGCCTCGTCCGCTTTCTTCTCGTCGTACTCTCCGTCCTTCCACCACTCTTTTTTCGCGTCGCGATCGATCACCGAAGAAGTCTTTTCAAAAGTTTTTTCTTCTTCTTCCTTCTCCTTCCCCGCGATCTCGGCCAACTCCACGGTTAACTTTCGCATCTGTTTCAACATGCGTTGCACCTCGGGAGTGTCAAACGTGCCCACTTTTTTCGCCTGAAATACGAAATCTTTATACTTTTCCATCCTGTATATTTCTCCAGCTTCGATCGGGTCCATCGGACATAAACTGTCCACGATCATTTTCACGAGAATGTTCTCGCTCTCGTTTTCAACTTCCTCGCGTCGTCAAAGTGTGTTGTTGTTGTGGTAAAATAGAAGAAGAAGAAGAAGAAAACAATGATGAGAGAAAGAAAGAAAGAAATTAAGTAGAAGAAAAATCAAAGACGAAGAGTGACAAGAAAAAAAAAGGGAGAAAACAGAGAAGCGTTTTTTTTAAATCGAAAAGAAGACAAAAAAAGAGAAAAGACAAGTCGGAAAAGTCAAGTCTAAAATTCAACAGAAGAATTCTTAACTGCCCCCTTCCGTAAATAATTCAGCAACGATGCGCGCAGCAGCAGCAACATCAGCAGCAGCAACAACAGCGACACAGAATCATCATCATCGTCAGAAGAACAGATCGAACGATCGCAAAATACTCCTCAGATCTGTTCTTCTCAGTCAACGAGGGGGAAAAGCGAATTCATTTTCATCAAATTCGTTTTCGACGGCGGCTTTTAAGAGAGATGATGAGAAGAGGAGAACCTTTTCGCCGGTGATGGCGGCAGCAGAAGGAGGATCATCAGCGAGAGACCAACAAAATACGAAGAAATCGTCGGCGAAAGAAACCGGCGTGGACGTGTGGCCGTCCGGTGAAGCGCACGATCACATGACGTTTTGCGTTTTTGGCGCCTCTGGTGATCTCGCGAAGAAGAAAATCTACCCTTCGCTTCTCGCGTTATTTTACGAAGGGAGACTGCCAAAGTCGTTTTCGGTGTTCGGGTACGCGCGATCGAAAATGACCTCGGAGGAGTTTCGCGAGAGAATACGAATGAGTTTAGGATGCAGAATAGACGCGAAGGAGAACTGCGATGAATTTATGGAGGAGTTTTTGAAGCGGTGCGAGTACGTGCACGGGAACTACGACGAAGGCGCGGATTTCGAAAAGTTAGATCAAGAGATGTTGAAGACGGAAGAGGGGAAGAAAGCGATGAGAGTGTTTTATTTATCCATTCCGCCGTCGATTTTTGTACCGGTGGCGCAAATGAGTTCCAGATACGTGCAATCGAAAACCGGGGAAACGAGAGTGATCGTGGAGAAGCCGTTTGGGAGAGATTTGGAAAGTTCGAGAGCTTTGACGAAAGCTTTAGCCGCGGAGTTGAGCGAAAAGCAAACGTACAGAATCGATCACTACCTAGGGAAGGAGTTGATTGAAAACTTGACCGTTTTGAGGTTTTCGAACATTATGTTTCAACCGTTGTGGAATAGAAATTACATTCGCAACGTGCAGATTAATTTTTCGGAGAATTTTGGTACCGAAGGCAGGGGCGGCTATTTCGATAACTACGGCATCATTCGAGATATCATGCAAAACCACTTGTTACAGATTATGGCGTTGTTTGCGATGGAAGAACCGGCATCGTTGGACGCGGAGGATATTCGCGACGAAAAAGTTAAAGTAATTCGATCGATTCGGGATATCGATATCGACAACGTCGTTCTGGGACAATACAAAGGGAAAACGAGCGGCTCGAACGTGTTTCCTGCGTATTTGGACGACGAAACCGTTCCGAAAGGTTCCAATTGTGCCACGTTCGCGGCGATCGCATTATTCATCGATAACGCGAGATGGGACGGCGTCCCGTTTTTGATGAAAGCGGGAAAAGCTTTACACAAGAGAGGGTGCGAAATTCGAATCCAGTTTCGACACGCGCCGGGGAACATTTACGCCGATAAGAAATCGAAACCAATCTCGAGAGGCGGCGGAGGTACCGCGGGAGACTCTTCCAACGCGCAGTGCAACGAATTGGTCATTCGTATTCAACCAGATGAGGCTATTTACTTGAAAATTAACAACAAAGTTCCAGGTTTAGGGCACAAAATGGACCGATCGATTTTAGATTTGACGTACAAATCGAAATACTCCGTCGGCGAGTTACCGGACGCTTACGAACGTCTCATCTTGGATGTCATTCACGGCGATAAGAGATTGTTCATCCGTAACGACGAGTTAGAAGCCGCGTGGAAATTGTTCACACCGTTGCTTGAAACCATCGAATCCGAAAATATCCCGCCAGAGTTGTACCCGTACGGTTCCAGAGGTCCGATCGGCGCGCACTATTTGGCCAGTCGCTGGAACGTTCGATGGGGCGATACCAACTAATACTACGAGGTATGTATGATGAAAAAAAATGAATACATACACGAGAGAGAGAGAGAGAAAGAGAGAGAGATGTTATCACAACATTGTCACACCGCGCTGTTGCTTTTACTATTATTATTACTACTACTATGTTATAAATGATATGTGTTTTAAAAATGAAACTGCTCTACTCTGATGTTTCGTATTGTCACGCCAACGCAGTGAAAAAGAAGAGCAAAATTGGCCTTTTACGGCACTTTCTCACCCACTTGAGATACACCCACTTTCCGAAAGAACAGAGAAGAGAATGTCTTTTTGCCGCTGCCCCCGATCATCGTCGAACAAACGCCAAATCTCCTTCTTCCTCGTGATTGTTGTCTTTTTCCTCTCTCTTCATTCTTCTTTCGCGCAAGAGTTTGAGGATAAAGAGAAACTCATGGACGAACTCGATCGCTTGAAAACATTCACGGAGACGAGAATAAAAAACAAAGAGACGGTTTTACAGGCGAAAAAAGACGCCTGGGACAGAGAGGAGAAGTTGGATAAGAGTTTGGACGGGTTAGAGTTGGAGGATAAGCTGGAGAGGCAGTTTGAGGCGGATTTAGAGCAAGTGAAAGAGCTCGGAGGCGTGGTTAACCGACGGATGCTCAAAGAAGCTTATTAGATAGATAGAGAAGAAGGAGAAGAAAAAGATAAAGAAGACAAAGAAGACAAAGAAGAAGAAGAGAGCAGAAGTTGATCACGTGGTATTGTTAGTGTTGATGATGATGCTCTGTGATTATTAATATTACTCTTTTTCTTCTTCTTCTTCTTCTAATATTATATGTGTTTACGTAAAATCAGTTGATCTCGTACAGAACCTTCCCTCGACTTTTACCAGCTTCCAAATAGTCGTGACCTTCTTTCGCTTGATCCAACGGAAAGCATCTGTCCACCGCCACCTTCAACTCACCCGATTTAATCCAACCGAAAATATCGTTCGCTCTCCACATCAACTCCTCTCTCGTTTGCGTGTAGTCGTTCAATTTTGGTCGCGTTAAAAACGCTGATTTGTTGATTAACTTCAACGGCGGAAAGGCCGGGACGGCACCGGAAGCGTTGCCGAAAGAGACAAAGATGCCTTTGGTGGCCAAGACTTCAATCGAGGTTTCCCAAGTCGCTAACCCGATCCCGTCAATGACGCACTTCACGCCTTGCCCGTTTGTGATTTCCATAACTTTTGGGACTAAATCCACCGAGGAGTAGTCTTCGTACGAAGTCCCGGGTGCTTCGTCGTAGACAATCAACTCATCCACGCCAGTACCTTTGGCAATATCCACCTTAGACTTAGAGCACGTGCCGATGACTTTATATCCTCTTAACTTTGCCATTTGCGCGGCCCATTGGCAGGTCCCGGAACCGGTGCCGTGGATGAGCATCCACTCGCCCGGTTTGATCAACTGCGCGTGCGCGGAGTGGGTCAAGTAATGCGCTGTCATGCCTTGTACCCCGCATGAAACGGCCACATCTAACGGAATCTCTTCAGGGACGGTAACAACCTTATGCGCTGGAACCGCGGTGTACTCCGCGTACGTTTGAAACACCGAAGAATACGCCACTCTGTCGCCGACTTTCACGCCTTGCGCTTCCGCCTCCGGCGACGTCGCCGCGACGAAACCGCCGCCTTCTTGGCCGCCAATAAAAGGTAAGTCTCTCTTATACAAACCCGAACGGTGATAGGTGTCGATGAAGTTAATCCCGGAGAATTTGTTCTTGATCAACACCGACCCCGGGTTCAGCTTTGGCGTCGGGTAATCTTTCTCGATTTTCATCACCGAGGACGGTCCGGTTTCGCGAATCACCGCAGCCGTCTGTTTTATTTTATTGTATTGGAGAGAGAGAAAGTTAATAAAACGATACGTGTGTTAATTTGCGCGCGTGTGAATGAATCCTCGTCATCATCGTCGTCAAATTCGTTTAGCGAGAGAGCCGCAACAGCAACAGCAACAGCAGCAACAGCAGCAGCAGCAGCGAGAGAGAGAGAGAGAGAGAGGCGGCGAAGAGATGATGAGAGACCTTTTAGAAACGAACTTTTTCCCGAGCGCAGAGGTAAAACAATAAAACAATA